>Ga0208492_1000047_pt1 | contig 131348 bp, 118 predicted proteins | sample Subbioar_CSW14AB_FD_184820 | JGI IMG/M metagenome (GOLD analysis project Ga0208492, IMG submission 184820) | Serpentinite rock and fluid subsurface biosphere microbial communities from McLaughlin Reserve, California, USA - CR12Mar_CSW14AB (SPAdes) | ecosystem: Environmental > Terrestrial >...
CCGTGATGATTTTGAAGCAGGTGCCGCCCAACAACCCAAACATGAAAGACTGTTTGACTGGGAACTGAATATTGAGCAACGCAAAGCCAACTATAATTGGAGCATTACCGGTTATTACATGCGTTATAGAAATCAATTGGTGCTTACTGGAAAAATCAACGATGTGGGTGCTTACACAAGAACAAACATTCCTAAAAGTTACCGTGCAGGTGTGGAATTGCAGGGAGCAGTAAAACCTGCTTCATGGTTTAATGCTTCAGCCAATCTTACACTCAGCAGCAATCGTGTGCTTAACTTTACGGAGTTTAGTGATGATTATGATAATGGCGGACAGAAAGAGAACTTCTTCAAATCTGCTCCCCTCTCCTTCTCACCTGCCGTAGTAGGAGGAGCCACATTGAATTTTATTCCTGTAAAAAACAGTGAGCTGAGTTTATTGAACAAATATGTTTCCCGTCAATACTTAGACAATACAGGTATTGATACCAGAAGCATTGATGCTTTTTTTGTAACAGATGTAAGAGCCGCTTATACTTTGAAAACAAAATTCATGAAAGAGCTGGTTCTATCATTCCAGTTAAACAATGTGCTGGACATGAAGTATGAAGCTAATGGTTATACCTACAATTATATTTATGGCGGGCAAACCATTGTAGAAAACTTTTATTACCCCATGGCAGGAAGGAATTTCATGTTGGGAGTGAATATGAAGTTTTAGGAAGTAGCTATTATTAATATATATTGAAATATCATACGTTCGTTATGTTGAGGCACTAAACATCCCCTGAGATTAAAAATGACTGAGTTTAGTTTTACTCATCAAATACTCCCCTGCTCAACGTTTAGAGATGCTTCGTTCCTCAGCATGACGGTGCGGAGTGTTTGAGTAAATAAAAATAAAAAGAGGTGATGCAGTATAAACATCACCTCTTTCTCAAATATCATAATACGTCCGACGAGGACGTCTGACGATATTAAGAGCCAAACTTCTCCTTCCACGCCAGCATACCACCCACCACATTTACCACATTGGTGAAACCCATTGTTTCAGCAAACATGCAAGCCTGGCCACTACGGTTGCCGCTGCGGCAATAGAAGATCACTTCTTTATCTTTCAATTCATCAATAGCTTCTGTATCCATGGCAACAATATTACCCAGCGGATGTAAAATGCCGCCAATATTAAATTCAGCATGTTCATTAGGTTCACGCACATCTACTAAATGCAGTTCTTCCCCTGCATCGATTCTCGCTTTTAATTCTTCAACAGTGATTGTGTTCATATATTTATTTTTATTCAGTTAATAATCATTCGCTGATTCAACAGGTTTTGGTTTAGGCTTTTCAGTTGAATCCTTAACAGGCGGGTTTTTGCTGATCCAGATATCCATCAATTGTCCGCCACGTATTCGAATGAGCCTTCCTTCCTCATCTCTTTTTGGCGGATTTTGTTGAATAACAAAAGCTGATGAAGAATCACTGATCACACCATCAACCACTACTGCACCTACTAATAACCCGTTGGTTTCAAGCAGTACTTTCGCTTCCCCAAAAGTTAAACCCACCAGGTCAGGCACGGCCATTTCCTGCGTTTGCACACCGGCACCAATTACCAATGAAATAGCACTGCCCATTGGAATTTTAGTGCCTGGTTTAATGGGCGATCCTTTGAAGGATTGCTCCAGGATGGATCCAATCGCAAAATCCGGTTTATACGTAGTGTCACCTAACTTAAACCCCAGTGAACGAAGCTGCATTTCTACACTCCGCAATGTCTGTCCTACAAAGTTAGGAACAGCGATTAAAGGAGGCTCTGCCCTGTTTACCGTTAAATACACTGTACGATTCACTTTTACCAGCATTTCAGGATCAGGTGTTTGTTTCACCACACTTAATCTTGGCAAACTATCATAATAAACACTATCCTGCACTTCCACTTCAAAGCCCTGTGATTCTAATATCTTTCTTGCCTCATCAATACTCTTACCTTTTACTATAGGCACTTTTATATAATCCCCATGCTTGGTGATCCAATCCAGCAACTGAAAGAAAATAAACAGCACAGCAAAACTGATCACAGCTGCAAAGAGCAGGTTGACAATGAACGATCTCTTGGTGATGAATTGAAACACAGGATTTGATTTTAGTAGTGAATATCGGAATTAAGTTACTGATTGGCCAATGCATCTTCTACCAATGCTGAATAGAATTGTTCCAGTGTCCATCCATAAGCACGCACCTGCTGGGGAACAATACTGGCATCACTTTGACCGGGAATAGAATTTATTTCCAGCATATAAGGCGCCTGTTCAGCTTCATTGTAAATAAAGTCAATACGAATCACACCACGACAGTTGAATACACTGTAAATTTTCTTTGCAGCTTCAGCTACATTTTTATAATGAGTTTCACTGGCAACTGCCGGTGTTACTTCATCGCTCTTTCCCTGGTATTTTGCTTCAAAGTCAAAGAAATCTTTATCATCATGGGCCTTTACTTCTGTCATGGGCAACGCAATGATCTCTCCGTTTGAGCGAAACACACCAATAGTAAACTCTCTTCCCTGTATCATTTCTTCCACCAATACCTGGTCATCTTCTTTAAATGCTTTTTCAATAGCGGCTGACAGGTCTTCCTTTTTACTCACCTTGCTCATACCAATACTGCTGCCGCCGTTATTGGGTTTAACAAATACAGGCAATCGTAAATTGATAGTAGCAGCATCAACAGGAATATGCCTGAACAGATGAACACTATTGGCCACTTTAATACCGGCAAAAGCTGCCACTGCTACCGTATAACGTTTATTAAAAGTAATAGCGGAAGTAGCCGCATTACAACTTGTATAAGGCAATCCTATTACATCAAAATATCCCTGCAGTTTTCCATCTTCGCCGGGCGTACCGTGCAAGGCAATAAAAGCCGCATCAAACTTTATCTTGCTACCATTGGCAGTTATGGAGAAATCATTTTTATCAACGGTTTGTTTGCTGCCGGAATCATCTGTATAAAACCATCCATCGTTGGTAATGTCAATAAGATACACATCATATTGATCCCTGTTCAAGTGGGTGCTGATGGTTTTTGCTGTTTTATAAGAGATCACCGCTTCACCGCTGGTGCCTCCTGTAACTAACGCTATTTTCTTCATATTGGTGGTTGGTTCGGTAGTATTACAAAAATGATGCAGGAAATTTATTCAACCTCATTTTCTGCCCCGGGATTACCTGTATCCAGCACAAATTTCCAATCACCATTCTTTTGTTTTTGCCAGATGGAAACGTAGGTTCCATTCAATACAGTATCTTTTGCTTTGAGTTTAATTTCATATACACCGTACGTGTAACCGAGATCGTTACTTTTAGCCAATTGACCTCCCTTGGGTATCCATGTCATCACAAAAGATGTGTCTTCCTGGGAGGTAAGGAATTTGATAACATCGCCCTCAACAATTGGCAAATAACCCGGACGAAGCAACACTGCATCATCCGCTACAAAGTCAAGGAAAGCCTTTTTCATCCCAAATTTGGCAGATGAATCAGAGAAAGCCCTGTCAGCCGCTACCATTTCATCCAAAGCATCGTCATGGGCCACATCAACTGCCGGTTTTTCACGCTGGGTCGTAAACACACAGGAACTATATCCTGTCATTAACAGCAGAGTAAGAAACAATTTATACATGGGTGCAAGATAACATTTCGGAAGTATTTGGATAAGACCGGAGAGAATTCTTAGGAAAGACTTAAACTTTTTGGGTTCATGGTCTTTAAAGGTGCCTGCCAAAAAGTAAGGTGAAGGATTTCACCCCTTCACCTTTTTTAACGGGAAATATCACCCGCCTGTACTAAGGATGCGTTCTTACGGGAACTTATCCAATCGAAAAACGTTTATCAGATATGCAATGCGGCTTTTTTAGCCATCAATTGCTCTACTGTTTCTACATACATTTCATCAGGTACGCAGCAATCAACGGGACAAACAGCCGCACATTGGGGTTCTTCATGAAAACCCTGACATTCAGTACACTTATTGGGTGTAATGTAATAGGTATCCATACTTACAGGAGCATTTTTTGCTTCTGCATCTACTACAGTTCCGTCAATCAATGTGTAAGAGCCTTTAACGGTTGTTCCATCTGCTACTGCCCATTCTACACCTCCTTCATAAATCGCATTGTTGGGACATTCCGGTTCGCATGCCCCGCAGTTAATACATTCATCTGTAATCTTAATAGCCATACTGTTGAATTTTTGGGATTAGATTAATTTACTTTTGCAGCAACTGCAAGTTAAAAAACCTTTGAATGAAATTACAAGAAAGACTGGAAATTTTATCAGAACTCGGCAAATATATTTCTGCACATCCTGTTCCATGGCATGAGGCCCTGCATAGAGCACAACAAAAAAATAATTGGTTCGTAAAAGAGTTTATTGACCTGGCTGCAAACAATATCTGTACGAACTTTTTACAAAAAGAGAAATTGGAACAATGGGCCGCTCACTATCATTTAGATGACAATATTTCTTCCAAAAAAGTGGGCATTGTAATGGCAGGCAATATTCCACTGGTGGGTTTTCATGATTTCCTGAGTGTATTTGTAAGTGGTCACAAACAATGGATCAAACAGAGCAGCAAGGATGATGTATTACTGAAACATTTGGTTGATGTAATGATTGAAATGAATCCTGCTGTTGCCGATTATGTTCAATTTTCAGAGCGATTGAAAGATTGTGATGCCTACGTTACCACCGGCAGTGATAACAGTGCCCGTTACTTTGAATATTATTTTGGCCGTTACCCCAGCATCATCCGCAAAAACAGAACAAGTGTAGCAGTGCTCACCGGGAAAGAAACAGTTGAAGAATTACAACTGCTGGCTGATGATATCATGCAATATTTTGGTCTTGGCTGCAGAAACATCACACAGATCTATGTACCGAAGGAATATGATTTTGTTCCGTTACTCAACGCATTAAGAAAATACAGCTGGTTCTTTGAGCATCATAAGTACCGCAGCAATTATGATTACCAACTCGCAATTTATATCATGAACAACAAGTTCTATATGACCAATGATTGCGTGGTAATGATTGAAGCTGAAAGCCCCTTCTCTCCTATTGGCACACTTCACTATCAATATTATAACGATGAGAACGCCGTTTACACGGAACTGAATGTCAATAATCAAATACAAGCCGTTATTGGTGCTAAAGGTTTGCCTTTTGGCAGTGCCCAAAGTCCTCAATTAATGGACTATGCAGATGGTGTGGACGTAATGGCCTTTTTACTGAGCTTATAGCTAAGCACTTTTTTTCTCCACTTTTTGGCTGTAATTATTGCAGGTTCAGTACACTGTTTCTATATTACCTGAATATTATTTGCGTGATACCGGTAAACAATAAAACATGCGATACATTATTTCCATATTTCTTTTGATTACGTTCTGTGAAGTCACCGCTCAGACCCAGGAAAAGAAAAAAATATTACTGGCTGTTTTCCCCCATCCTGATGACGAATCTGCTATTGCAGAAGTATTGATCAAGTATGCTGAGCTGGGTTACAATGTACAACTCATCATTGCAACTAATGGTAAGGACGGTACCAGAGTAACAAAAATTCCTGCAGGTGATTCTTTGGGCAACATTCGCAAAGAAGAAACGAGGTGCGCCTGTAAGACCATGGGAATTTCAGAACCTATCTTCCTGGGAATTGAACGGCTGGATACAAAAATTGGTGTAGGAAAATATTTTGCTGAGCACAAAAAGTTTCTTGAACTGCTGAAAGAAAAAATTTCCACTATCAATCCTCATCTCATTCTCACATTCGGACCTGATGGCGATACGCATCATGCAGAACATATTGTTACTGGGTCAGCTGTTACAGAACTATTGTTACGTGAAGGATGGGTGGAGAAATATCCGTTGTATTACCTGGCATGGACAAAACATCAGGCTTCGGGTCTTATTGAAGAACTTGGTTATGTAAACGAGCAATATTTTAATGTAAAAATTGAATACACACAGGCACAGGAAAACAAAGCACTGGAAATTATGCCTTGCTATGTTACACAATACACACCGGAAGAACTGAAAGAAGACAGAGAAAATAAATTAAAGGATAAAAATCATGTTCTTCATTTCAGAAGATTTATCGTTCTGAAAGAACTACAAGAGAATTTTTAAATATCAGGATTATGCTGACACGATCGTCTATTGCTGCTATTATTAGCATGTACATATTGGCATGTAACAATGCAAAGCCAAAAATAAATATGCCTGCTCTCGATCCCGGTCATATTGGTTTTGTTCTTGACTCAACAGCTTACTTTGATTTACTGAACGACAGTTTTCTTACACGGGAGTTTGCACAGTTGTTTGTTGACACTAGTCACCATCCGGAACCTTTAATTGAACTATACCTTACTGGTAGAGAAGCCTTTTTAAACGTTGGTCTTGCGAAAGATTTCTGGCAGGGAAAAGCTGGTAAGGGCATCATGATGTTTCAAACAAGAAAGCCTGGAGAAATTGAGAACCTTGTTCATAACTGGAAACAATTATATACTGACTCGTTGGAGTCTTATGTGTATGAAGGAAACGGGTTTAAGATTGCTGAAGTAACACCTCACATCAGCAAAAGTGATTCTTCGTCCAAATATCCCAACCTGAGCATATTGCTTGCCTCCTACACAATTCCCACTTATAAAAGCTGGGGATTTAGTGATTCTGTCATTACAAATGGTACCAGTATGAAAGATTTTATGAACTCATGGGATAACAGAACACAAACGAAGCTTTTTAAAAAATTCAAATCGTTTCAAATACAGGTTACTGCAAAAGAGTTACAACAAATTGAATCGGATTTAATTTCTGTTGGCTACACAAAGGCAGAAAATACATTCATACATGACGATAACCCTACTGTTTATTTTGTCATAACAACGAAGAATCAAGTTCCGAAATATACAAGAATTGAAATTGAACTTGCACAATCAACATCTCGACGGACAATACAGCTTGGCAATATGTATACAATTCATATAAACGATAAAGAAATGATCATTGAGGCATCGAAATAAAAGATTCAAGCTCTAAAATTAAACAACATGAAAAATATTTTTGTTGGATTGCTGTTACTGAGCTATTCATTAACATCCATTGCACAGGGAAAATTAATCAGGCGTGAGTTTACAGCGGCATCTCTGCAAAACAATAAAGCAGGCGAAGACCCCTTGCGTCAACTAACAGTGTACCTGCCTCCCGAGTATGACAAAGGAATACAACGCTATCCGGTTATTTATGTGCTGCACGGTTATGGGGGGACGGATAGTGTAATGATGAGTGTATGGATCAATTTTAAAAAATTACTGGACGAAGCCATCAAAACCGGGAAGATGCGTCACATGATTGTGGTGGCACCCAACAGTAACACAAAACTGCAGGGAAGTTTTTATACCAACTCATCTGTTACCGGTAACTGGGCTGATTATATTGGCAAAGATGTGGTGCAGTACATGGATAAAAACTTCAGAACAATACCTCATCGTAAAAGTCGTGGACTTTGCGGGCATTCCATGGGTGGCAATGGCGCTTTAAAACTGGGGATGCTCTTTGCTGATACATTCAGTGCAGTATATGCGTTCAGTCCGGCTGTGCTTGATTGGCATAGCGATTTTTCACTTTCAAGTCGTGGATTTAAAAAGATCAGTAAATTAAATAACGAAGAAGCAATTGTAAAAGCGCTGTTTGAATCAGACCAGACAGGCGATTTTGATTCATTTTTTGCTGCAGTACTTGCAGCTATGGGAAGAGTTTACTCACCCAATATTGCAAAAAAAGAACTGCTGGCAGATTTTCCCGTAACATACGTGGGTGACAGTGCTGTTTATCATCCCGAAGTGATCAACAAGTGGGAAGAACAATTTCCCTTTCACATGATCGATCGTTACCTGCCGCAATTACGAAGCCTCACCGCATTAAAAATAGATTGGGGACGTAATGAAGAGTTTCCGCATATCCCTTTTACAAGCCTTCAATTCAGCAAGAAACTGGAAGCATACCGCATCAAACATTTTGCGGAGGAATATATTGGCGATCATGGAAACATGCTGGGAGGGTTTGAGGGACGGATATTCAACGAACTATTACCGTTTTTTGATAAATACCTGCAATGAAAACTTATCAGTTTTTGAATGCAGCTATAAAAAAATGCATCAACTCTGTTGAACATATGAATTTTCTTTCTTCAAAACAGAAAGAAAAAATATTTTATTTGAATGCAGAGACATTCTTTAAGAAACAATAGACGATATGACCTCAACGAATATCCCTGTTTCCCCCAACGAACGAGCTGATATCCTTGATATTCTCAGGGGATTTGCATTGCTGGGTATTGGTATTGCTAATTACGCAGTCTTCTCATTATACATTTATCAATCACCTGCTGCACAAAAAGCATTTTCAACATCTGCTATCGATAAATGGCTTCAGTACATCACAACGGCATTGGTGGAGGGCAAATTTTATTCTTTATTCTCCATGTTATTCGGAATTGGATTTTCAATCATTCTAACACGCAGACAAAAAGATGGAAACGGGCTGATCATTTTTTACAGAAGATTATTTGTATTGCTTTGTTTTGGTCTTATACATTGCTTTTTTGTGTGGGATGGCGATATCCTGTTTTTCTATGCAGTTGCGGGCATGCTGTTGCCCTTGTTCAGAAACCTGGGCGATAGAACATTACTGTCACTGGTGTTAATCCTGCTTTTATCACCTATTGTATTCGATGTTATTAAAGTTGTTACCCACGGCAAATGGAATATTGCCAATCCTGTTTTAAAAATAACAGAAGCTACAGACAAACAATATGGAATTCTCCCATCCAATTACAGTGCATGGCTGATCACACACAACAGCTATTCCGATTTGCTGAAATGGAACCATTCCGGTTTTTTATGGGGATGGCAGTTGCGGCTCGATAGTAACCGTGTCCTAAAAGTGCTGGCGATGTTTTTATTAGGATATTATATTGGCAGAAAACAGATCTATTTACAGTTTGCACAATACAGGCAATTATTGAAAAAAATACAACGCTGGGGCTTTTTGATTGGAGTACCGGCAGGTATAGCTCTTGCATATTTTCAGCATGATCCTGTGCGTTTACCTAAAGCAGGTGGCTTGCTGGATACAGTAAGCTATACACTCAATGTAGTTCCATTATGTCTTGCGTATGCGTCTACAATTGCATTGACATGGATGCACAATAAGCAATCGCTGTTGCTTCGTATGATGGCACCGGCAGGACGCATGGGACTCACCAACTATTTAATGCAGTCGTTCTTTGCCGTATTATTTTTCTATGGAATCGGGCTGGGTTTTGGCGGTACGATGGGACCATCGTATTACTTATTCGTGATCGTTCTCTTTTATTGCTTTCAGTTGTTATACAGCAACTGGTGGTTTAAGTATTTTCAATACGGGCCATTTGAATGGATTTGGCGGCAGTTGACGTATTGGAAAAGATTACCGATCTTAAAAACAAATTCCTGAAGTATCTTTTTCAAGTAACAATCATTATGCAGCGCTTTCAATTTTTAATAATTCTGTTTTCACTTAGCTTAATAAGCTGTGAACAGCAGAGAATAATTCCAAAGGGTTTTACATATGACAAACCCGAAGGCTTTAGCGATTCAGTATACTCAGGATATATTGATGTATATGAAAACCGCTTAACAAACACTGGTAAGAAAATACAATTGTATGTTCTTATTATACCGGCCCTTACGAAATCCAATAACCCACCCTTGTTTTTAATTGATGGCGGACCCGGTGTTTCTGCTACTGCCTCTGCAGACTTTTATACCAGTAAAGAAAACCCATACCGTCAAAACAGGGATATTGTAGTGGTGGATGTTAGAGGAACCGGCAAGTCAAATCCATTAATGTGTCCTTCATTACAGGTAAAAGAAAACCTGCAGCAGCAATTTGATGAAATGTACCCGGCAACAGCAGTAAAAGAATGCTATGATCTTCTTTCAAAAGAAAACGATCTTACTCAATATCATACTGCAAACATTGTAATGGATCTTGAAGAAGTAAGAATAAAACTTGGATATAAAAAGATCAGCCTGTTTGGACTCTCCTATGGCACAAGAGTAGCCCTTCAATATTTGCGTATGTTCCCACAGGCTATTGAGTCAACAGTACTTTGGTCTCCTGTTACCACGTATGCCTCAATTCCGTTATATCATGCCATATACGCAGAGGCTTCCCTAAGCAGGATATGGAATGACTGCAAAAAAGATACAGGTTGTAATACTGCCTATCCGTCTATTCAAAAAGAATTTACTGAATTGATGAACCAATGGAAGAAGAAACCATTTGCTTATGTATTCAATGATTCTAACGGCACCAATAAAACCCTAACCATTTCATGGAATGCTTTTCAAACAAAACTGCGGTCTCTCATGTATTCACCCGCAGGCATAAGAAAGGTTCCTTATATTGTACATGAAGCATGGAAAGGAAATCTCCAGCCATTTATTGACCTGTTTCCAAATGGTAAAGAGATCAATAATTTTATTGCAGAAGGACTTTATTTATGTGTAACCTGCACGGAAGATGTTCCTTTTATTCAAACTGCAGCAATCGATTCATTAACAGCAGGAACGTTTATGGGAACCTATCGTGTTGATCAGCAAAAGCAGGCTTGTGCTAATTGGACGAAGTGGACAATACCAATCGATTTTCTGCAACCTATTTCTTCATCTGTACCAACTTTGATCTTAACAGGAAGCTTTGACCCGGTAACACCTCCTTCAATGGCAAAGGAAATCAGCAGCACATTACCCAATAGTCAGCTGGTTGAAATCCCTTACATGTCGCATGTATTTGATGGACTACAAAATGAATTCTGTTTTGATCAGATGGTCATTGATTTTTTAAACGCACCCATGCAAAAATTGAAGTCAACTGATTGTATAAAGTTGATGACACCACCGGCATACAAAACCAAATAAGCAAATACCGTTAAAACACGGTGAGCAACTCAATGGCTCTAACATAAGTTTGTATTGAGCCGTTGCAATATGAAGCCAAACACCAAAAATTTTAAATGAAGCCTCAGAACCGCAGTAACCGTTGCGGTTTTTATTTCAAAAAATCGGGAAGAAAAGAAAGTGCCTGCAAAGCATTCAGCTTCTTCTCATATACATAGGTATAACTGCCATTCGTAATAACAAGAAAAGAAACAGGAACAGAAGTGTTGTAACGAACAACCTGTGCCAGAACATCAGCACTCAGTTCCACATCCAAAGACTTGCATTCAACCATCATCCAAGGTTCATGGTTGCGGTTGTATATCAACACATCAAACCGTTTTTTTAATTCACCCAATTGAATTTCTTTCTCGATGCTGATGAATGCTGCCGGGTATTGTTTTGCTTGAACAAGATATTGAACAAAATTTTGCCGCACCCATTCTTCAGGCGTTAGCTTCACCCATTTTCTACGGATTTCATCAAAGATCAGCTCTTTGCCGTCCTCCTCTTTTATTTTAAAATTTGGTACAGGAAACTCCACTTTTACCATGCTTCAAAGTAAAACCAAACCTTTGAAATAACAAGATTGGTTTTATGCCGGCATGCATTTGCAATTGATTTTGAGCTTACCCGAACGCATCGTCGGATTAAATGATTATTTTAGCAGAATTCAAAAGATGAAATATGAAGACGAAAGAAGAAATTGTACGTAACTGGCTGCCACGTTATACCGGGCAGCAACTCAAAGATTTTGGCAAGTATATATTGCTTACCAATTTCAGCAACTATGTAAAGATGTTTGCGGAGTGGAACAATGTTCCTGTTTACGGTGAAGATAAACCCATGCAGTGTGCCACGGCTGATGGCATAACCATCATCAACTTTGGCATGGGCAGTGCCACAGCAGCAACCGTTATGGATCTGCTCAGTGCCATCAGACCCAAAGGAGTGTTATTTCTTGGCAAATGCGGTGGACTGAAACGTAAAAACAAAATTGGCGACTTGATATTGCCTATTGCAGCCATCCGTGGGGAAGGTACCAGCCGTGATTATTTTCCACCTGAAGTGCCTGCACTTCCTTCTTTTGCATTGCAAAAAGCAGTGTCCACCACTATTCGTGATTTTGATTGTGACTACTGGACGGGGACCTGTTATACCACCAACCGCCGTGTATGGGAACATGATGAAGAGTTTAAAGATTACCTGGAAAAAATTCGGGTGATGGCCATTGATATGGAAACCGCCACCATCTTCACTGTTGGTTTTTACAATCATATACCAACAGGTGCTTTATTGTTGGTGAGCGATAACCCAATGACACCTGAAGGTGTAAAGACAGAAGAAAGTGACAAACAGGTTACCACCAACTTCGTAGAAACACATGTAAAGATCGGAATTGCTTCACTCAAGCAACTCATTAATAACGGCCATACTGTAAGACATCTTCGTTTTGAAGAATAATGAATGCATTACTGGAGATAAAAAACCTGGAGATTGATTTTGCAACAGAAGATGGTTTGCAGAAAGCGGTTCATGGCATTTCCTTTACGATCAACAAAAATGAAATAGTAGCGGTTGTAGGCGAAAGTGGCTCTGGCAAATCCATCACCTCACTTTCCATATTGCAATTGTTACCTTCTCCTCCTGCCTCTTATCCTGCCGGTGAAATTTTATTTACACAAAAGAATGGCGACAGAATTGATTTACTGAAAGCTTCTCAAAAACAAATTCAAACGATTCGTGGCAATGAAGTGGCGATGATCTTCCAGGAGCCTATGACTTCACTCAATCCTGTGTTGAAATGTGGTGAGCAGGTGATGGAAGCCATTCAACTGCATCAAAAAGTTTCAAAAGCAATAGCCAAACAAAAAACAGTTGCACTGTTTGAAAAAGTAAAGCTGCCCAACCCAACAACCATCATCAACCGATATCCGCACGAGTTGAGTGGCGGACAAAAGCAACGGGTGATGATCGCAATGGCCATGAGTTGCAATCCATCTTTGCTGATTGCTGATGAGCCAACCACTGCACTGGATGTTACAGTTCAAAAAACAATTCTTCAACTTATGAAAGAATTGCAGCAGGAAACAGGAATGGGTATTTTATTTATTACGCATGACCTGGGTGTGGTACAGGAACTGGCAGATAAAATTGTGGTGCTGTATGAAGGAAGTATTGTAGAACAGGGAACGGTGAAAGAGATATTCAACAATGCACAACATCCTTACACAAAAGCATTACTTGCATGCAGACCTTCTCTATACACCAAAGAAATGCGACTGCCTGTTGTAAGTGACTTTTTAAAAGTGGAAAACGAAAAAGGGAAAATGGGAAATGGGAATACATCGGAAAGTATAAAGCCGAAGCTTGACAATAAAGCAGGTATGCTTGATGAACAACAAATAATAAACCACAAACTTCTTAGTATTCAAAACCTAAACGTATGGTTTCCTGCGCAAAAGAAATTCTTCGGTAAAACCACCAACTTTATTAAAGCCGTAAATGACGTAAGCTTTGATATTTACAAAGGGGAAACATTAGGTTTGGTGGGTGAAAGTGGTTGTGGCAAAACAACACTTGGCAGAACATTGTTACGATTGATTGAACCCACATCAGGAAAAATAATTCTCAACGGACAAAATATTGCAACCACACCACTCTCCCATTTTAAACAATATCGAAAGAATCTGCAAATAGTTTTCCAGGATCCTTATTCTTCTCTTAATCCACGCATCAGTGTAGGAAGTGCAATTGCTGAGCCAATGCTCGTTCACCGTGTTGCCGGCAATCAACAACAGGCAAAGGAAAAAGCAATCGAACTGCTGGAAAAAGTAAACCTGAAAGCTGATCAGTACAACCGTTATCCGCATGAATTCAGTGGCGGGCAAAGGCAACGTTTGGTGATAGCACGTGCATTAGCATTGAATCCTTCATTTATTGTGTGGGATGAATCTGTTTCAGCGCTGGATGTAAGTATACAGGCCCAGGTATTGAACCTGCTCAATGATCTGAAAAAGGAATTTCAATTCACTTCGCTGTTTATATCACATGACCTGGCGGTGGTACAATACATCAGCGACCGTATCATTGTGATGAACAAAGGTCAAATTGAAGAGATCGGTTCAGCCCGGGAAATCTATCATCAGCCGAAAAAAGAATATACCAGGCAACTGCTTGCATCCATTCCGGGCAAGAGTTCAGCAACTCATTGACCTCTCACTTATCATTCGCCCCCATTGTAAGCCAATCATCAACGTCATAAAATACTGTATTCCATCCGTATACACCTATTGAATCGTTAAACAAACCAAGGTTCTCCACCCAGTATCCACTTTCTATTTCTCACTGGCTGTTTTTGCTTATTTCCCCTTACCTTTGCACGCATCAAAAAGTAATTGGTTCAAACCCGGTGCCGTAAGACGGGGTTTGGAGAGTTCCTCTCAATACTACCTCCGCAGGCTTCGTTTGTACCGTTACCAAACTATAAAACACAGTATGAAGCTTTCACAATTTACGTTCGACTTACCCCTAAACCTCATTGCACAACATCCTACCAAGAAACGTGAAGACAGTCGTCTCATGGTTGTTCACCGTCAAACCGGACAGATTGAAAACCGTACGTTTCGTGATGTAATGGATTATTTTGATGACAAAGATGCCTTTGTAGTAAACAACACAAAAGTATTTCCTGCACGTATGTATGGCCGCAAAGAAAAAACGGGCGCCAAGATCGAGGTATTTCTGTTGCGTGAACTCAACAAACAAAATCGTTTGTGGGATGTGATCGTTGATCCTGCCCGTAAGATCCGTGTAGGCAATAAATTATATTTTGGTGATACGGAAGATCTGGTAGCAGAAGTAATTGACAACACTACCAGCCGTGGCCGTACCATTCGTTTCCTCTTTGATGGAACGGATGAAGAGTTCCGCACAGTATTGTATAACATGGGTGAAACACCTTTACCCAAATACATCAAACGTAAGCCGGATGAAGAAGACCGTGAACGTTATCAAACGGTTTTTGCCAAACACGAAGGTGCTGTTGCTGCTCCAACTGCAGGTATGCACTTTTCACCGGAGTTGATCAAGCGTTTAGAGATCAAAGGCATTCGCTTTGCTGAAGTTACATTGCATACAGGGTTAGGTACATTCCGCCCTATTGAAGTGGAAGATCTCAGTAAACATAAAATGGATGCTGAGTATTACAAGATCGATGAGTTTGCATGTAAAACAGTGAACAAGGCTAAAGAAGGCGGCAACCGTATTTGCAGTGTTGGTACTACCACCATGCGTGCACTGGAAACTTCATTCACTGCGCAGCAATTATTAAAACCAAGTGAGGGCTGGACCAATATTTTTATTCATCCTCCCTACAATTTTAATATTGCCGATGCTTTGATCACCAACTTCCATTTACCAAAAACAAGTTTGTTAATTATGACTTGCGCTTTTGCCGGTTATGATCTTACAATGGAAGCATATAAAAAAGCCATCAAAGACAAGTATCGTTTCTTCAGTTACGGAGATGCGATGCTGGTTGTATAATCATTCATCCCTCTCCCTGTGAGAGGGATTTTTTTTCATCATTTTCATTTACACCTCTGCGCTCTTGCGTGAAATTCTTTTTTTATGAACAGCAAAACAGCCAAAGAATCTTTTATAGTAATGACAGAATTGGTACTTCCTAACGATACCAATGTGTTTGGTAATTTGATGGGCGGACGTTTGATGTACTGGATGGATATTGCATCAGCTCTTGCTGCAGGCAAACATTGTAACTCTCCTGTTGTTACCGCCAGTGTGGATAATATCTCTTTCGAAAACCCCATCAAGCTGGGCAATGTGGTGCATATTGAAGCAAAAGTAACCCGTGCTTTCAACAGCTCTATGGAAGTGCATATGAAAGTGTGGGGCGAAGATACCGTGAGCCAGTACCGTTATAAAAGCAATGAAGCCTATTATACGTTTGTGGCGCTTGACCCTAACCGTAAGCCACGTCCTGTACCGCAGCTCATTCCTGAAACAGAAGAGGAAAAGAAATTATTTGAAGGTGCTTTACGCCGCAGACAGATACGTTTGATACTGGGTGGCAAGATGAAACCGGATGATGCCGCTGAACTGAAGGCATTGTTTGTGAAGGAATAAAAAAAGGATGAGCGTTTGCTCATCCTTTTTTTATTATCCAACACATTCTTTATTTATCTACCAGCGTCATCAAGTGATGCTTGCCTTTGAGCATATACTTTTTACTCTGCTCAATAGAATCCATCACCTGGTCTAAAATTGTTTCAACCGGTGCATTGTAATCAATATTCAATGGCTCTTTGATGGTTACAGAAAGAAAACTTCCCTTCTTCTTAAACTTCAATCCCTTCTTGTTAAACGCTCTCCAGAATCCATTGATCACAATCGGTACTACGATCGGTTGGTTTTGTTTAATGATATAAGCAGTGCCTTTACGACCCGGCGCAAATGGCTTGGTTGTTCCCTGCGGAAAAGTAATTACCCAGCTATCATCCAGTGCCCGGGCAATTTTGCGTGTATCTCCCGGATCCAAACCCCGTTGTACTTCTTTCCCTTCTGCACGCCAGGTACGTTTTACAGTAATAGCACCGGCTTTTGCAAACAAACGGGTAAGCCATGTATCCTTCATGGTTTCAGCTGCTGCAACATAGTAGATATTAGTCATGGGATTGAGTAAATAATAAGGCAAACCCAACCCCTTATACTTACCCCATTTAGCAGCAAAGAAGATGTGAAGGAACGTAATCACATCGGCAAAATACGTTTGATGATTACTTACAAATAACACATTACGTTTGGGAAGATGCTTTAGATTCTCGCCACCTTCAACACGAAGACGGTTGATCAAAGCAATACCGGGATAAGTAAACAATCCCAGGATAAAATAAATAACACGACGCACTAAATTCAGGTTTTTCAACCTTTCAGAAAATGCTGACATACAGTGTGGTTTTTTTGAAACAGGTGGGCAAGATAACAATTTCGTAACATACAGGAACATTATTTTTCCGACATGGAATTGTTAAACTTTTGGTTATCAATACCATTAGTTTTGCAGCAATGAAAATTCAAGCAATCATTTTTGATATGGATGGTTTGTTGATCGACAGTGAACCACTTTGGCAGGAAGCCGGCAAAGCTACTTTGCTGGAGTTTGGAAAAGAGTTGACCGCAGAGCAATACCACTCATCAACCGGATTGCGTACAGAGGAATGGATTGAACATTGGTTTCATCATTTCAATATCGATATGGTACATGCACCGTCGGCGGTTGAAACGATTATCAAAAAAGCCATTGCACTCATTGATGCACAAGGCGAGCCCATGCAGGGTGTGGAGCATGCCATCCAACTTTGCGAAGAGCATCAGTTGAAGATTGGACTTGCTACCTCCTCTCCGCTTTCACTGGTGAAGGTTGTATTGGAAAAGCTGAATTTGCAAAATCGCTTTGATGCAATTACATCGGCTGAACATTTGCCATTTGGCAAACCCAATCCCCAGGTATATATCAATTGTGCTGATGCATTACAGGTTTCACCCGTTGGCTGTGCCGCATTTGAAGATTCATTTAATGGAATGATTGCCGCCAAAGCTGCACGTATGAAATGCGTGGTAATACCAGCGCCTGCAGATTATGAACACATCAAGTGGAGTGCGGCTGATTTGAAACTGAAAAGCCTGGAAGAATTTCAACTTCCGCACTTATCATCTTTGTGAGCATCATCTCTCTTTAATGTAATGCACAAGTCCGGCAATAAGGATATAAATGATGATGGGAACAAAAAACATCAGTATACCTGTGGCGACTTTTTTCAAGATTGTAGCAAGGTCATCACCCTTTTTTACGAAGAACGCCAGTGTCAGAATAGTTAGCAGGAGAATCATTGCGGTCATACATTAAAAGTAAAAAACATTCGCAAAAAAACAAATGCTTCTGCTTTGTAGATCTCAAAACAGAAGCATTCACTTAAAAAATAATCTTATTACTTAAACGCATTCATCCCTGTCACATCCATTCCTGTAATGAGTAAATGTATGTCATGCGTTCCTTCGTATGTGATCACACTTTCCAAATTCATCATGTGACGCATAATGGGATATTCACCGGTTATGCCCATACCACCGAGCATCTGCCTGGCATCTCTGCAAATATTCGTAGCAATTTCACAACTGTTCCGTTTGGCCATACTCACCTGTTGCGGTGTAGCCCTTCCTTCATTCATCAACACACCTAAACGCCAGTTGAGTAATTGAGCTTTGGTGATCTCAGTGATCATCTCTGCCAGCTTTTTTTGCTGCAATTGAAAACCGCCAATCGGTTTACCAAATTGAATACGTTCTTTGGAATAACGCAAAGCTGTATCATAACAATCCATAGCTGCACCAATCACACCCCAGGCAATGCCATAGCGTGCTTTGGTCAAACAACCCAGGGGGCCTTTTAATCCCTGTACATTCGGGAAAATATTTTCTTTGGGCACTTTTACATTGTCAAACACCAATTCACCCGTGGCACTGGCACGCAAACTCCATTTGCCATGTGTGGTTGGAGTTGAAAAACCTTCCATTCCTCTTTCAACAATCACACCACGTACAATACCTTCTTCATCTTTTGCCCACACCACAGCTACTTGTGCAAAAGGTGCATTGCTGATCCACATTTTAGCACCATTCAAAATCACATGATCACCGGCATCTTTGATGTTTGTAAGCATACTGCTGGGATCGCTTCCATGATTGGGCTCTGTTAAACCAAAACAACCCAGCCATTCGCCACTTGCAAGTTTGGGTAAAAATTTTTTGCGTTGCTCTTCACTTCCATACGCATAAATCGGAAACATTACCAACGAACCCTGCACACTGGCAGTAGAACGCACACCACTATCACCACGCTCCAGTTCCTGCATCATCAACCCATAACTGATATAATCCAATCCACCACCGCCATATTCAACAGGAACTGTTGGACCAAAACATCCAAGATCACCCAACTGTTTTACAATATGCTCCGGGAATTCGGCACGTTGAGCATAATCTTCAATGATGGGAGAAATTTCTTTTTTTACATAGGTGCGAACAGCATCACGAATGAATTTTTGTTCTTCACTCAGCAATTCATCCACCAAAAAATAATCGGGGCTTTGAAACAGGTCTTGTTTAACTGACATAATGGAAGCAATTTTTAAACTGGCGCAAATGTACGAATGCAACACGCTTCCTACTGAAAAAGTTGTACTTTTCTCGTTCCTAAATACAGTGAACATGAAGCATTTTTTTCTTTTCATAGCCTTATTCATCACGCTCACAGCTGCCGCCCAGAAAAAAGAGCAAAAAGCTGAGCAAAAGATCCGGCAATTTTGGTTTGTAATGCTGGTAAAAGGACCTAACCGTAACCAGGATTCTGCTACTGCTGCTAAAATTCAGGAAGGACATATGGCCAATATCAACCGGCTTTATGATGAAGGCAAACTGAAGGTGGCCGGGCCATTTGGCGACAATGGAAACTGGAGTGGTATTTTTATTTTTGATGCTTCGGCACCGGGTTGTGCAACCAAAGAAGAAATAGAACAACTCTTACAAACAGATCCGGCAGTAGCAGCAGGCAGATTGATCTGTGATATTCGTCCCTGGTATACACTTGCTGATGGAAGTTTTAAACCGGGCATTCCTGAAAAAAAGAATTAAAAACATACGAGGTATGCCATATTTGATTGTAACAATGAAATATATCAGGCTGAACAAATATAGCATACCCCAAAGAACTCAAATGAAAAATTTAGTAGTACTCCTTTTCAGTTTATTGATTTCAAGCAAAGCATTTATGCAGACAAAAACATTTACCTATTTAGCATTGGGTGATAGTTATACCATTGGCGAAAGTGTACCGATGAGCAAAAACTTTCCCAACCAAACTGCAGCATTATTAAAAAAAGCCGGCATAAAGATGGAAGCCCCAACCATCATTGCCAAGACAGGATGGACTACGGATGAATTACAGGAACAACTAAGCAGAACCCGTTTAGCGGTTCCTTTTGATTTTGTAACACTTTTGATTGGTGTGAACAATCAATACCGTGGACGAAGTGCTGATGAATATGCCAAACAGTTTGAAGAATTATTACAACAGGCAATTGGTTATGCAGATGGTAAAACAGATCATGTAATTGTAGTAAGCATTCCTGACTGGGGTGTAACTCCGTTTGCTGAGAGAAGAGACAGAAAACAAATTGCCAAAGAAATCGATCTGTACAACAGTATAAACGAACGCATCAGTAAAGAATACAAAGTGCATTACATCAATATCACACCATTTACAAGAGAAGCTACTACGGATAAAGCATTGGTGGCGAAAGATGGCTTGCATCCATCAGCGAAGGATTACGCACGTTGGGCAGAGAAAATAAAGGAAGTGATGATAAAGGAGATGAAGTGATGCACACTACCCCATCAGCGGTTGCAAACCCTGACGGCGGTTGAATTACTCCCCTTTAGGGGATGGGGGTAAATAACCCTTCATCTCAAATTGATATTGTTGTGCTATTGCTTTTGCTTCATCAGCAAAATCCTCTTTTTCACTGGCATAAATAATGGCACGGCTGGCATTCACCAAAAGACCGCAATCCTGATTCATGGCTTTCTCAGAAATATCTTTCAAACTGCCGCCCTGTGCACCAACGCCGGGCACAAGCAAAAAATGATCAGGAATAATATCACGAATGTTTACAAACTCTTCTGCCTGTGTAGCACCTACAACAAACATTAGATTATTTGGATTGCCCCATTTGGAAACAGTACGTAACACACGTTCATACAAAAACTCAGCACGCAAATGTTCTTCCCCATTTTCACTTAAGAGTTGTTTGAGTTCAAAATCATTTGCTCCTTTATTACTTGTTAATCCCAATACAATGGCCCACTTACCTTCGTATTCCAAAAAAGGCCGCACACTGTCTTCTCCCATATATGGAGCAACAGTTACTGCATCAAAAGGCATGGCTTCAAAAAACGCTTTGGCGTATTGAGAAGAAGTATTGCCAATATCACCACGCTTGGCATCCGCAATTTTAAAATGAGTGGAAGGAATATAATGCACCGTTTCTTCCATTGCCTCCCATCCCTTCACTCCTAAAGCCTCATAAAAAGCAGTGTTGATCTTGTAACTCACACAAAGATCTTTCGTAGCATCAATAATGGCTTTATTGAAAGCAACAATAGCGTTGGGTTGTGATTGCAGGTGTTTGGGTATCTTCGTAATATCTGTATCCAATCCCACACAGAGATAAGATTGCTTTTGCTGTATTTGCTGAACGAGTTGCTCTCTTGTCATTATGCCGTATAAATTTCTAATAATGCAATATCTGCAGATAATTCCAACTCTGAAATTGAAGACATATTTTTCAGAAGAAGTTCTTTCAAATAATCAGTTCTTTGATTTCCTGTTTTGAGCAAGACTACTTTTGGAGGAAACCCAAAAAGGTTTGAAAGATTTAAATAATCCTCATCATTCGTAACAATTATATAATTATGTTCTTTTGCGTATTGCCAAATTTGAAGGTCTGATGAAGGAACAGGTAAATCTGTTTGCTCAACATGAATACAATCAACTCCCGAATTTTGTAAAAGTTTTACAAGACGCCATGAAATATTTGCATCTAATAAAAGTTTCATCAGGCTGCAATCAATTTTATCATTGACTCCCTGTTAGCTGCAAAAGCAAGACAGGCCAAGATATGCTCTTCTTTTAATGAGGGGAAATCAGTCAGTATTTCAGAATGTGAAGCACCGCTTGCAAGTAAACTCAAAACATCACTTACTGCAATTCGTGTTCCTTTTATACAAGGTTTACCAAAACGTATTTCAGGATTTATTGAGATATGACTTGCAAATTCTTTCATATTTCAAAGTTATAAAATTGCTTTGAGATAATTGCCAAATTGCCACACTTCTTCAAACGTATTGTACAAAGGAACAGGTGCCAAACGAATCACAGATGGTTCCCGCCAGTCCACGAAAAATCCGTCAGCCATCAAGGCATTGTAAATTTCCTTACCACGCTGCAGCATGTTCATGCTTACCTGGCAACCATGTTCCGTTTCATTTCTAGGAGTGATGTATTCAATGACAGGTGTTGTTTGTGATTGGTTTACTTCATCCAGCACAAACCATAAATAAGCGGTTAATAATTTTCGTTTGCGATTGATATTTTCCCAACCGGCTTCCTTCACTACATCCAATGCTGCACGATGACTCGCCAGCATGAACATTGCCGGAGTGCCCAACTGCCAACCTTCTGCTGATGGAATAGGTTTGAACCCTTTTTCCATTTTAAAACGGGTGGCTTTTTCATAACCCCACCAGCCTGCAAAACGAATGATGCCGGCATCTTTGTGATAACGTTCATGCACATACGCTGCTGCCACAGCACCGGGACCGCTGTTGAGATATTTATACGTACACCAGCATGCAAAATCAACATTCCACTCATGAAGCTTCAGTTCAATGTTGCCTGCTGCATGCGCCAGGTCAAAACCCACTTTAGCTCCTGCAGCCTGTGCCATATGAGTAATGGTCTTCATGTCAAATATCTGTCCGCTGTAATAATTGATACCACCAAACAATACCAATGCCAACTCTTCTTTATGCTGAACAATGGTTTGCAGAATATCTTCAGTTCTTATTGTATGTTCCCCATCTCTTGGTTTGATTTCAATGATTGCTTCAGCAGGATCATATCCATGATGTTTCACATGCGTTTCCATCATGTACTGATCGCTGGGAAATGCTTTGGCTTCACATAAAATTTTAAACCGTCTTCCTTGTGGCCGGTAAAAACTCACCAGCATCAAATGCAAATTCACCGAAAGATTATTCATCACACTCACTTCATGCGGCAAACAACCAACGATGGTGCTGAGTGTAGGTGTGAGCTTGTCATGATAATCCATCCATGGTTCTGTGGTATGAAAAAAAGATTCAACGCCCAGCGTTGCCCAATCGTTCATGATGCGTTGAATGTATTCATTGGTGCGTTTGGGTTGAAGACCCAATGAATTACCCAAAAAATAAACCTGTTCTTTCCCGTCTTTTGCGGGGATAATGAACTGTTTCCGGAATTCTTTTAATGGGTCATTCGCATCCATCTGTTGGGCAAAAGCAAGCGTATTTTGAAATTGCATAGTAAGATTTAAAACAAATCAGGATAATCAGTAATAATTCCATCCACACCCATCTTTTTCAAGCGTTCTATTTCTTCTTTTGTATTCACTGTCCATGGAATGATCTTCAACTTTCGTTCGTGACAATAGTTGATGAGTGTTTCTGTCACCAATGAATAATGCGGACTGTAAATGGTGGGTTGAAAGCCCAGTGCTGAAATTTGCTTTTCAATACCACGCTTGTCAAAATCTTCAATCAGCATAGCGGTTTTGATCGCTGGATATTTCTGATGCAGGTATTGAAGTGTACGGAAATCAAAGGATTGAATAATCACATATTCTTCCAATCTTTTTTCTTTGATAACAGCCATCAACAGTTCCACAAACTCTGCCGGTTTGGGATGAAACACATCATCCGTGGCCGGAATACTTTTGGTTTCAATATTATAATAAACTTGAGGCTGCTTTGTTTTCTTGATTTGTGTTTGCACACTGTCAAACACTTCAATAAGCAGTGGTTTGTAAGCAGCCATTTTTTGTTGCTGAGGAAAACGGGGATGTGGTTTCAAACCCACATCAAATTTCTTTACCTCTTCATAATTCATCTTGTAAATATTCAACCCTCTTTCTTCTGTTAGCGAAACAGAACTTCCATCTGGCCTGGTACTAATGTAATGATTAAAGAATGGCTCATGCGACAATACTACTTTTCTATCTTTTGTAATGACCACATCCAGTTCCAGTGTAGTTACACCTAAACTCAATGCGTGCATCATAGCAGGAATCGTATTCTCCGGCATCAATCCACGACAACCACGGTGACCTTGTTTATCAAAGTCGGAACCCCCAACCCCTAAAGGGGAGTTTTTAAGCGTCTTATTACCTGCACAGCTCATAAAAATCAAAACAAAAAATATCAAAATTCTCATTCGCCAAATACTTTATGTTTTCTTGCTTCCATTATACCAGAGATCTCTTTTGCATCACCACCCTGCTCTTTCAACTGGTCAACAATGGCATCATAGCTTTTTTCATCCCGGTTCTGGCTGAGTTTGAATACATGGTTGATCTCTTTTACTTCCACTTCAAAAGCAATGATTGCTTTCATATTATTTTGTACATATTCATCACTTAACTTTTCAACCAATGATGGTGAATGCGGGTTGTTTTCAAAATGATGCGTGGTTCGTTTCAACACTTCATACAATTCTTCAGTTGATAAAAAGCGAAGTACTCCTTTGGCATGTACGCTCATGTAATTCCAGGTGCTGGCTACCTGTTTATCTTCATACCAGCTGGCACTTACATAAGTATGTGCGCCGGTGAATACCGCCAATACATTTGGGTTTTGTTCAAATGCTTTGTGGTGATCGGTTTTTCGTTGAATATGTCCGGTTAGAAATAATTGCCCGTTTCTATCATCAATAAAAACCGGTACTTGTGTAGCAACAGGTTTGAGTTCTGCATCTACACCGATCAACATGGCAAAGGGATGCTGCTTTACAAAATTCAAAACAACCTGTGGATCAGGTTCCTTAAAATGAGGAAGATTGTACATGCGTCAAAGGTAAGGCATGCACTATCCAAATTTGCAGTGAGCGTATGAAACCTTCTTAGCTATTTCGAACTTCGAAAAATAAGATTAATCACTGCCAGAATGATAATGGCTCCTAAAGCACCGGTTAAAATAGCACTTACTATTCCTGCGCCAAAACTCACGCCTAATTTACCCAATACCCAATAACCTACGATGCTACCCAAAATACCCACCACAATATTACCCAGCAAACCAAGACCATGCCCTTTAAAAATTTGACTGCCAAGCCAACCGGCAACAGCGCCAATAAGTAGTGTGCCTATAATTTCCATACCATTGATTTTTGTGAGGAATAAATGTCAGCTGTTTCTGTTATAAAATTATCGTGCCAAAAAATATGGCGAGCCTTGCTCGCCATATAAATTCATAGTAGAAGCTAATCAAGCAATCGTCGTCAACAATTCCGTCTTCGGCAATTCTGCATTACGCATCGCTATACTACGCACGGCATTGGCAGTAAACTCAGCAAACGCTTTTTTGGTAACAGCATCATCACTCACCATCACCGGTTTACCGTTATCACCACCTTCACGTATGCTTTGTACAATAGGAATTTGCCCGAGGAAGTTGAGTTCAAATTCTTCCGCCAAACGTTTACCGCCATCTTTTCCAAAAATGTAATACTTATTATCAGGCAATTCTGCCGGTGTGAAGTAAGCCATGTTCTCTACCAATCCAATGATAGGCACTTTAATTTGTGTTTGTCCAAACATTGCCACTGCTTTCTTCGCATCAGCCAGTGCAATGTCCTGCGGCGTAGTAACCACCACCGCTCCCGTTACCGGAACTGTTTGTACCAGCGTTAAATGAATATCACCGGTGCCGGGCGGCATATCAATGATCAAATAATCCAGTTCGCCCCAAGCCACATCTGTTACAAATTGTTTAATGGCGCTGCTGGCCATAGGACCACGCCATACAATGGCATCTTTTTCATTCACCAGTAAACCGATGCTCATAAATTCAATACCATATTTTTCCATGGGTACGATCATGCCTTTGCCCCGTCCGAACGGGTCATCCGGGCGGACATTCACTTCTTTCATCATGGGCCGTTCACCACGCACACCAAACATGATCGGTACACTGGGGCCGTAAATATCAGCATCCATCAAACCCACTTTGGCACCGCTTTGTGCCAAGGCAATAGCCAGGTTAGCGCTCACTGTACTTTTTCCTACACCGCCCTTCCCGCTCACAACAGCAATAATATTTTTCACCTGCGGCAACACCTGTCTCGGATCTTTTCTGTTGCTGCTGGTGTTGCTTGCAAAATGAATATATACATTGGCTTCCTTGTTCACCAATAATCGTACAGCATTGGTGGCGGCTGTTGCCATCATATCTTTCATGGGACATGCAGGCGTGGTGAGCATGATCGTAAAGGATACATCATTGCCTTCTATCTTGAGATCATGGATCATATTCAGGGTAACAAGATCTTTCCCAAGGTCGGGTTCCTGTACATTGCTCAATGCCTTCAACACTTGTTCTTTGGTCATATCGTGGAGTAATTTGTTAAAAAAAGAATTTAGGGTGCAAATTTAACCATTACGGGGCTTGAATTGTTGATGATTAAAATCATTTCCACTTATTTTTGAGCCGATGAAGAAAATTCTACTTCTCACTTTTATTGCGTTGGGCGTTTCGTTTGCTGCCAAAGCCCAGTTTGAATCCATGAAAGATTCGGTGGTGCAGTTGTATGGTGTGGTAATGACGGCCGACAGCCTGCGTGGCATCCCTGCCGTTACGGTGAAACTGCGCAATCAAAACCGTGGTACCTATACCAACGACCAGGGCGTGTTCAGCATCGTAGTGATGAAAGGCGATATTATTGATTTTACCAGCATCGGTTTTAAGGCCAAAGCCGTAACCATTCCGGTGGATCTGAAAGGCAACAGCTTTAGTGTGATCCAGTTAATGGTGACGGATACGGTGTATTTGCCTGCCACCATCATCAAAGCCCGGCCCAGCCGGGAACAGTTTGAACGGGATTTTGTTAACGCTGATGTTCCTGCCGATAAAATTGAAGTAGCCCGACAAAATACCCTCACTGCTCAAAGCCGCATTCTGCAGCAAAGCACACCCCGTGATGGTGGCGAAGGCGCTAATGTTGCCCTTCGCAATCATGCCAGAGCTTCTTATTACAATGGACAGCTTCGTCCGCAACCCATTTTTAGTCCGGTAGCCTGGGCTGAATTCATCAATGCCTGGAAGCGGGGGGATTTTAAGAAGAAATAATTTCAATTTATAGTTTGTAGTTTTTGGTTACGGGCTGATGTGCTTGTGGAAGCGTATTTGCCACGCTCGTTTCAGGGGTTTGTTTTCCAATCATCAACCTCACCCCCCATCTCCCTCTCCAAAAGGCAGAGGGAGCAGTGCTTCATTCCTAATTGAAACAGTTTAACTACCAAATCAACATAGTTTTACCAATGAGCACATTTCAACCACTCAACTATTTTATTGAAGCTACAAATAGCCAGGGCTGTGTGTTGGTGGCTTCCTCCTTGGGAGGAAGTCGGAAGGAGGTGTATCAACAAATTTCAAGCCCTCAAAATCTATTTATACTCTTTGAATAGCATAGGCTGTGTCTAGTTTATCCTTCACTCCTTTTCCTCTTTAAACTCTTAACCATATCTTGCACTCTCAAATTTCTTGCTATATGAAACATATTTCCGTTATCGGTGCCGGTACTATGGGAAATGGTATTGCACACGTATTTGCACAAAGTGGTTTCAAGGTTACGTTGATCGATGTTCAATATTCGCAACTGGAAAAAGCCATTGCCACCATCACTAAAAATTTCGACCGTCAAATTGCCAAAGGTTCTGCTACAGAAGAACAAAAACAAACGGCATTAAAAAATATCAAACCCGTTACTGATCTCATTGAAGGTGTAAAGGATGCTGAACTGGTGGTAGAAGCGGCAACTGAAAATATAGAACTCAAGCTGAATATTTTTGAACAGATGGATAAGTATGCACCTCCGGGTTGTATTCTTGCCAGCAATACCTCTTCTATTTCCATTACACAAATTGCAGCCGCCACCAATCGTCCCAAACATGTGATTGGTATGCACTTTATGAATCCTGTGCCCGTGATGAAGTTAGTGGAGATCATTAACGGCTATGCTACCAGCAAAGAAGTAACCCATACCATTTCTGAATTGAGTAAACAGTTGGGTAAAGTTCCCTGCGTGGTGAATGATTATCCCGGTTTTATTGCCAACCGGATTCTTATGCCCATGATCAATGAAGCGATTTACAGTTTGTATGAAGGCGTTGCCGGAGTTGAAGAGATTGACACAGTAATGAAGCTGGGCATGGCACACCCGATGGGGCCTTTGCAGTTGGCTGATTTTATTGGACTGGATGTTTGCCTGGCAATTTTGAAAGTATTGCATGACGGATTTGGCAATCCAAAATATGCTCCCTGCCCGTTACTCGTAAATATGGTAGCTGCCAGAAAATTAGGCGTAAAAAGTGGCGAAGGATTTTATACATACACGGCAGGAAGTAAAGAAGCGAAAGTGAGTGAGCAGTTTTTGTAAAACTATTATCTGAAATTTGGAGTAAATTTGAACAAATTGATCTTATGCCCGATATTATTGTAAAAGCAAAAACAAAAAAACAGGAAAAAGCTATTAAAAATTTCCTCGAAAGTCTTGACGTTGAATACATGACTGAAGTTCAGGAAGAAGCTGCTTTATACAATGCGATGCTTAAAGGCAAAAAAACAAAAACACTTTCTGCAAAAGAGCAAGATGCTTTTTTGAAAAAGCTGAAGCAGGCAAAATGAACTTTATTATTCGACGCTCATTTGAAAAGGACACGTTGAAGCTGCCGCTTCAGGTTCAAAAAAATATCGGCGAGATCATAACCATCATTCAAAAAATAAAAACCTTATCCGAAATACCTAATTGCAAAAAACTTACCGGCTATAAAAATGCTTATCGAATAAGAATCGGCGTGTATCGTATTGGTTTTTTCTTTGAAAAAAATACCATTGAGCTTACCAGAGTTTTAGCAAGAAAGGATATGTACAGGTTTTTCCCTTAATTACTTATTTGATAATGAACTCACCCAAACTCTTCATGCTCCTCATTGGTTGCAAACCCAAAGGCCGCCATACTGAACAGCATGATATTTATTTCGGCATTGCACAAAACATGAAGGAATTAATTCCGCAGTTGCATACATTCTGGCCGGAGACAGGTGGCAAGATGCATATTGATGCTTACAGGGAAGTAACGGAAGTCAATGGTTATGTTGTTGCTGTGGTTCCATCAGCACAAACAGTAAGTAATGATGCCCAATTATTCTTCATCAATCTGGGTGGCTATAAGCAACATGAGTTTGAAGAGTTTCATTATAAAATGATCATTGCGGCTCCTGATAAAGCATCCGCCATTCAACAAGCCAAACAAACCGCCTTCTATCAACATACCGGGTTTGAAGGCGCTAACTCACACATTGATGATAAGTATGGCGTGGATGTAGATGATGTTTATGAAATTGAAGAGATCCTTTCGCCCGATCTGAAACAGGAATGGAAGATTTGGGTACAAAAGCCGGCAATAACACCGGTAAAAGATGAACTGCATCTTGGCTACTTCAAGCTTTCTTCATTTGAATGAGATCCCCTTCCCGTATTACTCTTTTAGCTTTCTTTTAAGTATCCAACCCATGAATTCCATTTGGCACAACATTACTTTTACTTAAAAAAAAGATGAAACTGATTTTTACTTTTTTTGTTTCCCTTATCTCATTTCAATGTTTGGCACAGGTTGATACAGTGGTAATTCGGGTTGACTCCATGTTTGAAAGTAAATTTCACCGGAAACTTTATGACAATCGCACCAATGTAAAATATCATCTCACCGAGTGGAATAATATTCGTGATGTTGTAGTATACCTTGCTACGCTTGAAGAGCTGGAATCGGGTCACAAACTATATGCGGTTCGGATTGATCAACGGCTCAACCGCAACTTTTTAACAGATGCCCCTTTAACCAATGCTGAATATATTGATGAAGACGAACTTGATAAATTTATTGGTTACCTGCAACAGGTAAAAAATGAAATCATGAAAACGGATCATAATACCCAGCGTTACACAGAATATCGTTTTTATACGAGGGCCGGTATTATGCTGGAGTGTTATACAGGCGTCAACCGCTGGCGTTGTGTGATTCACTATGAAATCGGGAAAGTACCGGTAGATACGTATATCAATAACCCGGAACGGCTGGATGAGTTATTGCAAACACTTACAGAGATTAAAAAAGAAATTGAACTCCAGAGAAAAAAGTAAGAGGAGTATGCAGGATGATTCATCTTCAATATAAACGGAGTGAGCTTTTGATCACTCCGTTTGTGTTCTTAGATTTTTCAATCTCGATTTTGCTTTGTTAAACACATTTCTCCCCTTATCAATTCCACTGCGCAAACGCTTCTGTTCTTCTTCGGGCAAATGAATAAACTCCAAACATTCATTACTGCAGGTGCCTTCCATTTTTTCCCGGCACTCATCACACTGGATGAACAACAAATGACAGGCATCGTTTACACAGTTTACATGTGTATCAGCCGGTTTACCGCATTGATGACATTGTGCAATGATCTCCTCGGTTACACGTTCACCCAAACGCTGATCAAATACAAAGTTTTTACCATGAAACTTATTATCTAACCCGTTCTCTTTTACCTGGTTCACATAATTAATGATGCCACCTTCCAGGTGAAATACATTCTTAAAGCCACGGTGCAGCATGTAAGCACTTGCCTTTTCGCAACGAATGCCCCCTGTGCAATACATGATGATGTTCTTGTTCTTATCTGCCTCCATCATGTTCACTGCCATGGGCAGCTGTTCCCGAAACGTATCACTGGGTATTTCAATGGCGTTTTCAAAATGTCCTACTTCATATTCATAATGATTCCGCATATCGATCACAACAGTATCGGGATCGTTGGTGAGTTGATTGAATTGCTCCGCATTTACATAACGGCCTTTATTGGCCATATCAAAAGCCGGGTCATGAATACCATCTGCCACAATTTTTTTACGCACTTTAATATCCAGCACATAAAAACTTTTGCCATCATCATCTACAGCAATATTCAAACGCAAACCGTTCAATGGCTCTATGGAATATAAATAGCTTCTGAATGATTCCACATTTTCTGTGGGTACACTTATTTGAGCATTGATTCCTTCCTCTGCTAAATAAATACGTCCAAGCATACCCAATGCTTTTAAATCGATATAGAGTTTGTCCCTGAACTCCGCAGGCATGTCAATTTTAAAGTAACAATAAAAGGAAATCGTAGTACGTGGAGTTGGATCTTTCAGAATACGTTCTTTCAGCTCCTTGCGGGAGATGCGGTTGTGTAGTTGTGCCATCTGTTTTGAATTTTAATTCGTGCTTATCGAATTCCAATTGCAGGTTGGACAAAATTCTAAAGCGGGGCAAAGATACAATTTTGAATGAAGCTATCAATCATTGGCGCCACTCACATTGAAGGAAGTACCAATCCGGAACTCCAGTTGTGCAGGCTGCCCGCTTTGATAAGCATGGATCACATCAAACCTGAATATCCGTAAGATATTTTCAAGTCCTGCATGCCATTCAAAGTAATTGGTGGAAGGAAGTTTTAGATAAGCAACACCACCTACCAAATGCCAGTTGAGTTTTTTGATCACAGGAATTTTATTGGTCAAAAATCCATTGAAATGATGCTCAGCAAAAACGGCTGTGTAGAAATCAGCTGTGTTGCTCAGCAAATAATATTGCGGCAGTTGAAAAGTGGTCAAATAATTTTCAGCACGTATCATACGGTTACCTGGAAAATGTTTGTAATCCTGAACCGGCACTTTGTTGTCGTTTAAAAATCCACCCAGCTGGAACCGATAATTGAATTGCCCCGCCAATTTCAGGTTGAGATTATCCCTCATAATAAACTGCCATTTGTCAAAATCAACATCACTGCCCAGCAATTGATTGATTCCTTTTACATATTGAAGATTAAACGTGGGCCATTTAGAACCGATGTTAATCGTTCTGTCAGGAAACTCGATATACCTTGCCTTTGGCTGAAAAGAAATACCCATGGTAATTACAGATGCCTGGTGAGCATTGAAATTTGAATTCATCAATTCAACCGGGTAATTGGGACGATAGGACTTGCTGGTTTTATTGTTGAAAGAAAAGTCAGTTGTGTTTTCCAGGGGCTTTCTGTCCTGGAATTGAAAATTAGCATTGATGGTAATCCCCTTGCCCACACCCTTCGTGAAATTGATACGGGCATAATCAGCTGCATACAATTTGAGGAAGTTATTTTTATAGAACAGCGAAGCAATACTGTTTTGCAAATTCTCCAATGGGTTTTCATTATTTAACTGGAAAATTCGTTTACCGCCGCTTACAGTGATATTTGAAAAATAAGTGCTGCCAAAATTATAACGTACTGTTCCCCATCCATAAAACTGTTTGCTGCTAAGGCCATAACGAATGTGTGGAATGACAGACAAACTTTTTCGGTCAGTATATTGTTTGTTGTAAGTAAATGCTCCATCCAGCACCCATCCTTCTACAGTGTTAAACTGAACACCACTCAAGACCGAAGGAAAAGAAAATGATGTTTTATTTTTTTGATTATTGAATGTTTTGCCTGAAAGTATATTGCTGAATTTGAGTTTATTGGCAATACGATCTAATGAATCCAGATAGGCGGGGTCTTTGCGCCGTTGTTCCAAACTATCCTTTTTGATATAATCTCTCATTTCTGCATCGCTCAACGCTAATGGGCGGATACTATCCCAATAAGTAACCGGTTTTTTATTACTGCCGGGTTCATAACGGAGAATGGTATTATTAAAATGCTTTTTCTCAAACGATGGAGTTAAGTTGAAATTCCTGTACACATTGGCGAATGTGCCATAAGCATCAAACCCAAATATTTTTACCGCAGGATAGAGCACCTGGCTTTGCACCACCCATTGATTCACACCCATCATTTGATAGAGTTGCTCGATACGTAATGTATCAGCAAAATCCATCTGGCTTTGCTTGGTCAATTGCAATTCCAAACTGTGAATACGCCATTCATCTTCCACAATGTTGATGTAACCGCTAAAGCAGGGTTCAAATTTTCTACGGGGAATTACTTTTATTTTATTGATGAGTTTCCCTTCTTCACTAAAAGCACCTTCATATTTGTAACGGTACATGCTCAATGCATTATCAGCAATGGGAGAAACAAACCCCCGTGGATTTAAGGAGTTACTTATTTGCACATTGTTCTCATAGAAACTAAAAAAACGTGCTCCTGCAAATCCAAATCCATCTTGCTGCCCGCTCACCCTGGTACTGATGACATCAACTTTTACCTTGTTTGGTTTATCAACAGAAAGTTTGGAAACTGTTTCCGAGAGATAGATCATTTTTTTCTTACTCGTATCGCCATCTTCAAAATCAACAGTTTCGCCAAAAAATGTTTTAGGATAGTTACGAAGACTCATGGTTCCTTTGCTGTATACTTCGCATTGAAACACTTCATTTTCGTTCAAATATTCTTTTCGCTTCTGAATGGCTTTTCGAATGATGGCATAAGCCGGATCTTCTGCTCCTGCTTTTACTACCACTTCTTTTAAACTCACCTGTTGGGGTTGCAAAACAAAATTTAATTCCATTGCATCATTCGTAACAATCACTGTTTGTACAGCCCGTTCATAACCCACATGTCTGCAACTGATATTATAAGTGCCGGGAGTTAAGTCTAAAAAATAATATCCTTGGCTATTGGCATTGGTTTGAATATTTTTTCCTTCAACAGTGATGGTAGAGAAGGGAAGCAAATCACCAGTTGAAGAATTTACTTTTCCAGAAATTTTTCCGGCAATTAAAAAGCTATGAGTAAAAAGAAATAGGACAATGAATAAAAATGGCTTCATGCGCCACGAAATTAAGTGGCGTCCTGTTAGCAAAAATGTAAAAGATAAACTCACGCTTCTTTCTTTCTGATAAAACTGGCCGTTAAAGCAGCAAAACCACCAACCAATCCGGCAATGAGTGCAGTAACTAAAATGAGCAGGACAGGTGATGGAGATTTAAAAAGCAGTTCCGCCACTTTTGCGGAAAGCAGGTGCTCATTGCCTGCATCTTTCATCCAGGCCAAAACTCCCCACAGAAGAAATAAGGAACTGAAACCGGCTACAAATGACAGGAAGGGTTTTTGCGGAATAACAGCAGCTACAAGGAAAGCAACGATGGCTATTACCCACCAATCCATATACAATCCACCAACATAACTTAAAAAGGCTGTTAAGAGAAATGACGCTGTAAATTTCATAGCTGATCTTGATTATACTTGTTACTGTGTTATCCTTTTTTGAATTGAATTTTCCATTTCACATTGGGGCTTTCTGTTTCATTCCGCTTCATCACCCATGCTTTGTAATACTCTCCTTTCGCCCATTGATCCACAAATGAATCGTAATACTTGCTGCCGGGGTTTCCGTTTTGTCCACCGGGATAAACTACGTACGCTTCTGTTTCATTCGTGAGGTGTACGATCATTCTCCAACTGGGGCCATGGCTATGCTGTGCAGCATTTACAATGTGTTTACCACCGCCGATCATCAACCCAGTTCTTGCAAATGGCATCACTGATGTGCGAAGGATGTGATACACCGTTGTGTTTTTGTAAGCGGCCCAGTTAAGTTTATTTGCCTGCTCTGCTTTTTGCATTTCAGGAACTGCTTCTTTTAATGATGCGGTAAATACATCAAACACCGTTTCAACTTTAGGTGTGTTTATATTGTCAATATACCTGAATGAAGAATCCTTTGTAATCGCATCAGCCAGTGTATAATCGTCAGGTACGATATGCATCAATGTATCTTTCTGTGTGAACTCATCTTTCCACACATTCATTTCCAAATGCTCATACCAAATTTGAAATGCCGTAGCTGCTTTTGAATCCGCATCACTCACCAGGTTCCAGTTCATCACCATGTCAAAGTACTTCTTTTCATTAGCCGTAAGCATCACCGTTCTTGTGTATTTGCGCATGAGTTTCACTACTACATCAGCAAACCCATTGAAATTATCACTGTGCAATTTCATCATATCCTGTGGTGTAACGTTGTTCATGGCACTCAATCGCCTGTTGATCTCCTGCCCACGGTACACATCATAACCACCTGGAATATAGTACGGATAGGTTCCATCAACAGGACGTTGATTGGCACTACTTACAAACCCACGTTCAGGGTTCAACGAAGCCGGCGTTGCTGAAAGCGGAATGGTTCCCTGCCATAAATAACTGCTGTCGAAACCCGGCATTACATATACACCCTGCCTGTTCCAGCGTAATGGAAACACACCCTGCTGACGAATGGCTATATCCCCACCCTTGCTGGCAAATACCATATTTTGAGAAGGCACTGTGAAATATTGAACAGCATTGTAGTAATCAGTATAATTTTTTGCACGATCCATGTAATACCACATCAACAGTTCATTGCTGGGGAAATGGGCAATCCATCTTGTAGCGATGGCTTTACCGGCTGTTAAGTCATTTTTGAATGATGCATCATATGTAACCGGGCCAAAAATGGTGTAGGCAACGGTATCAAAGCGGCTGGGCTTCCCTTTGATCTTTATTTCTTCAATACGCTGTTCAGCCTGTTTCCATTCGTTATTGAACCAATATTCTTTCTTGCTTTCATCTTTAAACCGTATCTCATAAAAATCACGGACATCTCTGCCTGCATTGGTAAAACCAAAGGCAATGCTATCGTTAAACCCGATCACCACACCCGGAATACCTGGGAATGAAACACCATAGGCATTCATGGTATTGGTGGTCATTTGCATTTCAAACCAAATAGCAGGAAGTGTCAAGTCCAAGTGCGGGTCATTACATAGAATGGGAGCGCCACTTTTTGTTTTACTTCCACTCACTGCCCAGTTATTACTTCCATTATCTTTTGATGGTTTATCAAGCACGGCCATTTTTAATGCCGAATCTTTTTTGAGCAGATAGACAGAATCAGCATCAGCCGGGGATACGGGTAGAAATGCAGGTTTTTCAAATACGGTACCACTGGGTATAATGGGTGACAATGAATCCTGCAGATCCGGAAACAATACCTGCATTTGTGCATCATCAAACACATTCTTTAAGGCAGTCATCTCGAGATCATCGGCACTATACGCCAATGTTTTGGTCATTTGTTTGATGAACAAAGCAGTTTTTAAATTCGACCATTTTTCAGGTTCATACCCTAACAATTTATATTCAAGAGGGAGTTCACTTTTGCTTAAGGTTGTAATGTAGGCATTCACTCCATTGGTATAGGCGGTTACAGACATATTGGTGAATTCATTCGCTTCCATTTCTTTCAACATCTTTTCGGCTGCATACACCATTCCGATGCGGCGTTGCTCCCGGTCAAAATTCACCGCTTTATCACCAATAATTTCACTCACTCTGCCGGCGGCAGCATGTGTTGAAAATTCCATTTGCCATAACCTGAATTTTGCATGCAAATATCCCTGGATGAAATATGCATCTTCATCTCTGTCTGCCATAACATGCGGCACCAGTCGTTCATCAAAATAAACAGCAGCATTTCCCTGTAACTGAGGTAGCGCCACTTCTCCTGAAAAATCTTTATCCGCCGGTTCCGCATTTTGCCAAAACCCATGTTGCGGGCTTAAAAAACTCCCGAATGCGGGAGCAGGACCAATCCGGGTATTGAACAAATAAATCAAGGCAAGGGTGATGATGGCAGATGCAGCAAGTGGGATGATTCGCATAGCAAGTAAATGAAGCGGTAATTTAGAGAAAAACAGTTTTGCGGCAAATTAATAATCCTAACAACTGTATGAGTGGTGAATAACCCATAAAGATGCGTTACAGCTAAGCGCTTTGCATTACCTTTGCCGCCATTACAAAAGAGAAGTTTTCCTTATGGAGTTGAGCAAAAATTTTGAACACCGTGCCGCCGAAGAAAAATGGTACAGTTACTGGAATGAACAAAAGTATTTTAACAGCAAGCCTGATGAACGGGAGCCGTTTACTGTGGTCATTCCGCCACCCAACGTAACTGGTGTGTTGCACATGGGGCATTGTTTGAACAATACCATCCAGGACATCCTGGTACGCCGTGCACGCATGCAGGGAAAAAATGCTTGCTGGGTGCCGGGTACTGATCATGCTTCTATTGCTACTGAAGCCAAAGTGGTACAAATGCTCCGTGAAAGAGGAATTCAAAAAGCATCTCTCGGTCGTGATGAGTTTTTAGGTTATGCCTGGGAATGGAAAGAAAAGTATGGCGGCATCATTTTACAGCAGTTGAAGAAAATGGGTTGCAGCCTGGATTGGGACCGTGTAAACTTTACGATGGATGATGAATATTACAAGAGTGTGATTAATGTGTTTATTGACCTGTACAACAAAGGCTATATCTATCGTGGTAAGCGAATGATCAACTGGGATGTAAAAGCAAAAACGGCGTTGAGTGATGAAGAAGTGATCAGGAAAGAGACGCAGCAGAAGTTGTATCATTTGAAATACAAGATAGACGACAGTCCACAGACGACAGACGACGGTAATACTGTGGACTATATCACCATCGCCACTGTTCGTCCGGAAACTATTATGGGCGATACGGCCATTTGTGTGCATCCCAAAGATGAACGCTACAAACATTTGCATGGGAAGTTTGCGTTTGTACCGCTGATCAATCGACGTATTCCCATCATCACAGATGATTATGTAACGATGGAGTTTGGAACAGGTGCTTTAAAAGTTACTCCGGCTCATGATATGAACGATTATCAACTGGGGCAAAAGCACAATTTAGAAGTTGTTGATGTATTGAATGATGATGGTACATTAAGCAATGAAGCTCAGATTTATGTTGGTGAAGATCGTTTTGAAGCACGCAAAAAGATCGTAAAGGAACTGGAAGAAAAAGGATTCATTTCAAAGATTGAAGATTATACCAGTGAAGTGGGTTACAGTGAGCGTACAGATGCTGTTGTAGAACCACGTTTAAGTTTGCAATGGTGGGTGGATATGAAAAAGATATCCGGACCAGCCTTGAAAGTTGTGATGGATGATGATATCAAATTCTATCCTGCCAAATTCAAGAACCTCTATCGTCATTGGATGGAGAACATCAAAGATTGGTGCATCAGCCGACAGTTGTGGTGGGGGCATCGCATTCCTGCATGGTATGATGCAGAAGGACGATATGTGGTAGCAGCTACAAAAGAAGAAGCCGTTAAATTATATGAAAAGAAATATGGTCAACAGTCCTCACACGACAGTCAACAGCAAGACTCGAACCGTGAACCATTGACCGTGGACTATGGACTGAATCAGGATGAAGATGTAATGGACACCTGGTTCTCTTCCTGGCTCTGGCCGTTTGAAGTATTTAAAGGTTACAGCAATCCCGGTAACAAAGACATTCAATACTACTACCCCACCAATACATTGGTAACTGCACCTGAAATTATTTTCTTCTGGGTGGCACGTATGATCATGGCAGGTATGGAATATCAAAAACAAATTCCTTTCCGTGAAGTGTATTTCACAGGTATTGTGAGGGATAAGCAGGGGCGAAAAATGAGTAAGCAATTGGGGAACTCACCTGACTTACTGGAGATGATTGAAGAAGAAGGCGCTGATGCAGTTCGTTTCGGAATTATGATCGCTTCACCTGCCGGGAATGATCTGATGTGGGATAAAGCCGGTAATGAGCAAGGTCGTTTTTTCATCAATAAAATGTGGAATGCATTAAAGTTGGTGAAAATGTGGGAAGGAAGGCAAGCTGCAGGTTCCAATACACAAGAAACAAGCTTTGCTGTAACATGGTTTGAAAACCGTTTGAACGAAGCCAAACTGGAACTGGATGGAATGTTCAAAGAGTTTCGATTGAGCGAAGCATTGAAAAACATTTACTCCTTAATATGGGATGACTTTTGCAGTTGGTACTTAGAATGGGTAAAGCCCGGTTTTGAACAACCCATTGATAAAGCAGTGTATGAAAAAACAGTTTCGTTCTTTGAAGAACTCATGCAGTTGCTGCATCCCTATATGCCCTTTATTACAGAAGAAATTTATCATGAATTAAGAGAACGTACAGCAGGTGATGATATTACTATCAAACAATTATCAGCAGCAACTGCTGTAAACAGACAAACGATTGAAGCGGCAGGCTTGCTCAAAGAAGTGATCACTGCTTTGCGTGATGTACGTGTGAAGAACAACATCAAACCTAAGGAAACGGTTCAGTTGTTTGTTGAAACGTCCCATCAGCAACTGTATGCTCAATTTGAAAGTATTTTGGTAAAACAAGCCAATGCTTCATCGCTGAGTTATAGAAGCGGTGGCGCAGGCACACTCTCCACAGTTGTACAAAAAGACAAACTTTATATTGCAACCGAAACAGCCATTGACACATCTGCACAAAAAGAACAATTGCAAAAAGATCTTGAGTATCAAAAAGGATTCCTGGCATCGGTAGAAAAGAAATTGAGCAATGAACGTTTTGTACAAAACGCAAAACCTGAAGTGGTGGAACTGGAGCAAAAGAAAAAAGCAGATGCGGAAGCCAAGATCAGGGCAATAGAAGAAAGTTTAGCAGCGTTATAAGCATATGATAAAACAGATATTCATTTACTTATTGGTGATGGTTACTGTTGCGGCCAAGGCTCAACAACCACAAAAACCAACTCCTACCCTTACACCTCCTCAATTGCAAAGCTTTTGGGGCACCACCAAAGGCGGCAGCTTACCACTGGAGTTTGTTTTGAATGTTGTGGATTCTGGTTTTGTGTGGGTGATCGATGACAAAAAGGTGAAGTACAATATCAATCGTTTTATTGTGATTTACAGAAGCAAGGATCGTTTTGAAGATGAACAAACAGGTGAGATCAAATCCCGTTTCAATAATAATTCGTTGATCGTTAAGAACACCGGCATCATTGAAGAAAAATGGCGCAAGATGATGTATGAAAACATCAAAGTGGGTGATGAGCTATGGATCACTGATATTATTGTGAGAGATAAAAAAGGTGAATATATTAAAGCACCTGATGTAAAAATTACCATCAATTAGCATACGAATAAAAATCCCGGATCAATTGACCCGGGATTTTTATTTAGAAGAGATCCATTGGCAACACCAACTCAAACTGGTTGGCATTACGCCTTGGATCGATCAGGTCTATATCCAGCAGTCTGCTGTATCGTATTCCAAAACTAAACGGAAACAGGTTCCACACTTTTGTATCAAAATATACTTCTGTTCCTGCAGAACGCACCGGGAATGTTCTGCCTGTTCTTAAACTTTTTCCCCTGGTATAATCATAAAATGCATTGGCCCTGATGCGTAAGAAATAAACAATATTGCCAATACCAAACTCAGGATATACTAATGGCAGGTGATAGTTGGCACTCACACGAAATGTTCTTGGGAAGTTCACCGCATTGTAACCTCTTGCAAAAGAGAAATTATCAGTAAAAAATTGTCCTGATATAGTATCTCTCGCCTGTACAGAGCCAAACAACACCAAATGATGATTGTTACCGATGCCCGGCAAATAGAAACCTGCTGTTCCCAAAAACTGGTTGCCAAAATTACCATTGATAGTACGCCTGTATTGCAAACGAAATGTTTGTGCCCAACGTGGAAAAATCTGTTGTAAAGCTTTTTGGTTTTGGCTGGTGAAACTGATAACACTTGTGTTGTAGTTGAAATTAAAGTCTCGGTACAGCGTTTTGCCGATTCCTGTAAAACTCAGTTTTTCAAAATTCAGAGTGGAGGAAAATAAAAAAGATTTATAGGTTCTGCCCGATGTTACATTGAGCGGAACAGATAACCCAACATTAAAATTTGATTCATTGTAATTGATCAATCGATTTGCATTATCTCTGAAACTTCTGTTCCATATTTGCTCCACACCACCACGCAGATAGGGGAACCAGGCGCCATATATCAAGCCCGCAGCAGCACGATGATAACCTTCATTGCGGTTGTATGTGTATTCGTATTCACTCACCAGCGTGTTCATTATGTTTTCACTGTAAAAGGTATAGCCATAATCAGGATCAGCAAACACCGGTCGCCAGCTGTGGATGTTCAGGAGCTTTAATCCTTTTCGATATTTTGAAACCTCTCCCGGCAGCTGCTGCACATTTCGAACAAGATCTGTTGATGCTGCAAATGTTTTAGAGGAAAGATAAAGCTGCGGCAACTCGTTTACCTCTTGCTGTTGCTCTACTTTTAATTGGGATGCTTTTGCTCTCAACAAACGTGTACCATCCACAGTAAATGTGTTGAGCAAAAGTTGATTGGTATTTCCATCAAAATAAGCCTGGTAACTTCCATTGGGCAATTGAGAAAGTTTGAACAATTCATTACTGCTTCGTTTCAGCAAGTACAATACATCCCCTTTTTTTTGCGAAGCAGTGAACAACACACTATCACCATGAACCTGCACATATGAAATTGTAGTATTCCTGAATGGCAGTATTATTTTCTCCGTGTTGGTAACAGCATCTGTCTCCAGCAAAGCCATTTCACCATTTTGATTACGTACTGCTGAAATGATGCTATTGGTATTGGTGAATCTTGGATAAGTATAGAGGTAGTTATTGGGGTTGGGCAAGGCTGATGGCTGTGCATCCATTCCTACATCAAGCAACACCAGACTGCTTTTCATATCTGTTGAATACTGCATGGCAACAATCTTGCTGGCGTCTGGATTCAGATCAGGTTGAAATAAACGGGAACGGCTTTTTACTTTGATTACTTCGTTACTGGCAATATCCCATACTTTGATCACCGAATAATCTTTCCAGCCCCATCTTGCATGCGGTTCATAAGCCGTGTACACCACTTTATCATTACGGAAAGAATAATAACTGTCATCAGCAATATCTTTTACACGAAGTTTTGTTTGATTGCCATTGGCGTCAATAGAGATCCAAACCGGAATTTGCCGGTAAGATGATTTCAGCACCAGTGTATTTCCATTGTTCAATACAAATGGGTATTGATAAGAGGTTACATTGTTCTTTTCAACCGGAGTGATGGTTTCGAAACCTGCTGTTACTTCGTTTTGTTTCGGCTGCATCTGATCTTTGTAAAATTCAAATGCATTGTTCACAAAGGATTTGAACTTTACTCCTGAATGTTTCTTAACAGCATGTTGAAACGGATAGAACAGGCCTTTGTAATCAACAGCATCATCCGTTACTTTTTTCCAAAAATCATTGCCATACTTTTCTCTTCCGTAACCTACCAGTAAATAACCAAGATCATAATGATTGGGAACAAAATGACGGTAAGAACCGTTCCTCAGCTTCATATAACTGTAAGGCTTATTGCTTTGCCATAAAGAACGATACGCATTAAAGAAATTAGACAAGCGTCCCCTGCCCTGCTGCGTCACCATGGTTTCCTGCCACACTGCATCTCCTTCAAAAAACCAATCGGGTACAGCCGCACCAAAACCAAGGGCTGTTCCCTCCTGTCCTAAAAAAACATTCAACAGTTTGGGGACCGTACGATTGAAATTGGCAAATTGCTCCATATGCCTGTGTTCATGCACCGCCAGGGATAAATGCCATGGAATAGAGCCATCGGACAGATTGTTTAAAGCAGGCATCATAAAATATTCACTGCGGTATGGAGCAATTCCAACATAAGCATTGGATTGTGTGGTTTGATTTTGCAGTACCACATCGAATCTTCTTAATTTATTTCCTAACGGAGCAGGATTATTTTTATACAATTGATGCACTGTCCATGCAATTTCCCTCGCTTCTTTTTCCAGTGCTTTTGGAAAAATAACCCGCACAGAATCTGTTGTAAGCTGGTAAAATTTTAAAGAAGACGGATTACCGCCAAACACTTGTGCCCTTGATGCAATACCTGATATTAAAAGGGCCGATAAAAGAATTAGATGACGCATAGCCTAAAATTAATTGAAGTTGCTGAAAAAAATCATCCTGAACATTTATCTTGTAAATTCATTCCATTTCCATGCTGCTTTTAGCTTTATCCATAGCACCCGGCATTGCCATCAGTCTTTATATATTTTTGAAGGACCAGTTCAACCGTGAACCCAAACTCAAACTGCTGGTTTGTTTTATTCTGGGGTGTTTGAGTGTAATACCTGCCATCATTTTCCAGGTGCTCACTACAAAGCCTACTGATATTTATTTTCAACAAGGGATTCTCTATACTGCGTTTTTCTCTTACATCATTGTAGCGTTGAGTGAAGAGATGAGTAAATTTCTAATGCTGAGGTTTTATGCTTTCCCCAAAAAAACATTTGATGAACCTTATGATGGTATTGTGTACAGTGTAATGGTAAGTATGGGTTTTGCTACGGTAGAAAATATTGGCTATGTGTACCAGCATGGTGTTGGCACCGCTTTACTGCGAATGTTCCTGGCAGTACCTGCACATGCCACATTTGCTGTATTGATGGGTTATTTTGTTGGTAAAGCCAAGTTCTTACCGGAGAAAAGATTTTACCATTTATTCCTTGGTGTATTTTGGGCAACTTTCTTCCACGGAACCTATGATTTCTTTTTATTCCTGCAGGGAAATGATACCGTAAATGAATATGTGAGCGATGGTTTATTATTTGCCGGTGCTGTTGCTTCATTCATTGCTGCTTTACGGTTGAGTCGAAAAGCAATTAAAGAACATATCGCTACATCCAAACAAATGTATATTGATGGGCAATCTTATCATTAACAAAGTTGGGACTGAATCCATTGCACTCATTCAGGAGTTGACCATGCAGGTGTGGCCACAAACCTATACTGCTACGCTTTCGCAGGAGCAGATCGATTACATGCTCAACATGATGTATAGCACAGAAGCGCTGCAACAGCAAATGAGCAGTGGTTCACAATTCATCGTTGCTTATTATGATGAACAACCGGTTGGCTTTGCTTCTTATGGCCCAACGGAAAAGGAAAATGAATTCAAACTGCACAAACTGTATGTGATCACAACCATTCAAAAAACAGGTGCAGGAAAAGGGCTTTTGCAATTTGTGATGAAGAATGTACGAGAGTTTGGCTGCACCCATCTCATTTTACAGGTGAACAGGCAAAACGAAAATGCCATTGGTTTTTACAACCGTATGGGCTTTAGCAAAGAATACGAAGCTGATTTTGAGATCGGCAATGGACTTTACATGAAAGACTATGTGATGGGAATAGATTTATAGTTTATGGTTGTTAATTGAATAAAGTTTAATAACACATCTCCCACAATGAAACTCTACTGTCGTCTGTCGACCGTTGACCATCGACTCCCTCACTTCTTCTGCTCATAAAAAATTTTGAGCTTTTGCACCAGCGCATCAGCTATGCTGTCATTCTTGGCGCCATAGGCATTCAGCAAAACACCTTTGTGTCCATCACTGCTTTCAATTGCAAATAAAATAGCCTGGTCATCAGGATCCGTATTGTCTTCAAAACGATGTACTTCATGAATATGAAATTGCTCAGGATGCAAACGTAAAGAAGGTTCAAGGCAAATCAATTCATTTTCTTCCAAATTAAAATCAAGAGTATAACCTCTTTCTTTCAGGCCATTGATGGCTTCGCTTACTGTTTCGTATGTATACATGGTTTGATAATTGATAATTAGTTAATGGATAGTTGATAATTCTTCTTACTTCCTACTTCCTACTTCCTACTTCCTACTTCCTACTTCTTACTTCTTACTTCCTACTTCCTACTTCCTACTTCCTACTTCTTACTTCTTACTTCTTACTTCCTATTTCTTACCTCGTACCTCGTATTTCCTACTTCTTACTTCCTACTTCCTATTTCTTACCTCGTACCTCGTATTTCCTACTTCTTACTTCTTACTTCCTATTTCTTACCTCGTACCTCGTATTTCCCACTTCGTACTTCTCTTTACACTCTCACCGGAGTTTCCTTCAGCACACCCATTACAAATACACTCTGCACATTCCCGATATTTTCACCCTGGCTTAATTTGTTTACGTGAAAGTGGTAATAATCATCCATATTTTCTGCTACTACTTTCAACATAAAATCAAACTCGCCTGAAATATTGTAACATTCAATCACTTCGTCCAGTTCATGGATCTGTTTAATAAATTTCGTGCCGGCTGTTTTGCTGTGTGCCTTGAGCGACACATATACGATCACCATCAACCCTTTCTTCACTTTTGCCTGGTCAATCAACGCTGCATATTGTTTGATCACACCACTTTGCTCCAGCCATTTGATACGTTCATGAACAGGCGTGGTGCTCAGGTGCACTTTATCAGCAATTTCCTTCACCGTCATGCGTGCATTTTGCTGCAGTAAACGCAGGATGGCGATGTCTGTTTTGTCCAGTGCCAGGTCTGTCTTAGTGGTTTGTTCTGTTTTGACCGCTTTAGCCATTGCTTTAAAGGATTATTTTCTATAAAACTACCTATTTTCAGATGATTTTCCTGAATTTATTCACAATCCCATTATTTTCATCTGATGAGTTTACCTTTGCCGTATCAAAAAAATTACACAATGTCAACAGTTACAAGAAACACAATTGACTTCGATCTGAAGTACAAAGTAGCCGATATCAAATTGGCTGAATGGGGTCGTAAAGAAATCCGTTTGGCTGAAGCAGAAATGCCCGGCTTAATGAGCCTTCGTGCAGAGTATGGCGCACAACAACCATTAAAAGGCGCACGCATTGCAGGTTGTTTGCACATGACCATTCAAACCGCCGTTCTTATTGAAACATTGGTAGCTCTTGGTGCTGAAGTAAAATGGAGCTCTTGTAATATTTTCTCTACACAGGATCATGCCGCTGCTGCTATTGCAGCTGCAGGCATCGGTGTGTATGCCTGGAAAGGTCAAACACAGGCCGAAGCTGATTGGTGTATTGAACAAACATTGTTCTTTGGTTCTCCTGATCGTCCTCTGAACATGATCCTTGATGATGGTGGTGATTTGACCAACATGGTGTTGGATAACTATACAGAACTGATCGCCGGTATCAAAGGCATCAGTGAAGAAACAACTACCGGTGTTCACCGTTTGTATGAGAGAGTAGCAAAAGGCACATTGCCTATGCCTGCGATCAATGTGAACGATAGTGTTACCAAATCGAAGTTTGATAACAAATATGGTTGTAAAGAATCATTAGTGGATTCTATCCGTCGTGCAACAGATGTAATGCTGGCTGGTAAAATTGCAGTGGTTGGTGGTTATGGTGATGTGGGTAAAGGTTCTGCTGCTTCATTGGCAGGTGCAGGTTGCCGTGTAATTGTTACAGAGATCGATCCTATTTGTGCGTTACAGGCTGCAATGGATGGTTTTGAAGTAAAGAAAATGAAAGATGCTGTGAAGGAAGCTGATATTATTGTTACTGCCAGCGGTTGCCGTGATCTCATCACCGGCGAACACTTCAAACTGATGAAAGATAAAGCCATCGTTTGTAATATTGGCCACTTTGATATTGAAATTGATGTAGCCTGGTTGAACGAAAACTATGGTCACACAAAAGATACCATTAAACCACAGGTGGATATTTACAATGTGGATGGTAAAGACATCATCCTCCTGGCTGAAGGCCGCCTGGTGAATCTTGGTTGTGCAACCGGTCACCCATCCTTTGTAATGAGTAACTCCTTCACCAACCAAACATTAGCCCAGATTGAACTTTGGCTGAACCACAGCAAATACAACAATGATGTGTATGTTCTTCCTAAGCATCTGGATGAAAAAGTTGCCCGTTTACACCTTGCAAAAATTGGTGTAGAACTGGATGAATTAACAACAGCACAGAGTGAATACCTCGGTATTCCGCAGAACGGACCGTTCAAAGCTGATCATTATCGTTATTAATTTTCCGATACAGATTTTATGAGCCCGGCCATGTGCCGGGTTTTTTTATTTTTCTGAAACCAATATCTTTAGAGAAAAAAGAAAATGACACCCACCAACAATCAACGGCTTTTTCAAATCACTATTGCCACTATCGCATGGCTCTTGTTACTGCTTCAGTTCTATCTTCAAATTGCTAACCGCACCACTTCAATAGCAGAAGCCATCATCCGTTATTTCAGCTACTTTACCATACTTACCAATATGCTGGTGGCTATCAGTTTTACTTCCTTATTATTACCCAATAGCCGCTGGCATTCCTTCTTTTTACGGAATACGGTTTTAACAGCCGTAACACTTTACATTCTCATCGTTGGTCTTGTATATAATCTTGTACTTCGCTCTCAATGGAATCCGCAGGGTCTGCAACTGGTTGTAGATAACGGATTACATACCATTACGCCTTTACTTACATTGTGTTATTGGTTTGCCTATGTAAGCGCTAAAAATATCAAGTGGCATCAAACTGCCCCATGGCTCATTTACCCGTTTGTATATTTGATTTATGCCTTAATACGAGGATCGTTCAGTAATTTTTATCCTTACTTTTTTATTAATGTAGATAACCTGGGTTACAGTAAAGCATTGCTCAATGCAGTTTTTGTAACGGCTGCATTCCTGGTAGTGGCGCTATTGCTTTTAGTAACAGGCAAAATCAAACGTGTATGAAAAGAGGCATTGTACTGGTTGCAGTTATTATGATTTTGGCAAACAGCTCACAGGCCCAACTGGTGAAAACAAATGCCAATCTTTTAAAATTGAAATGCCCAGATACGGCTCGTGCAGAGTTCATCACCACCAAAGGAAATTTTACAGTTGATATCTATCGGCAATGGTCGCCTTTGGGTGCTGACAGGTTTTATCAACTCATAAAAAGCGGCTATTACAACAATACCATCCTGTTTCGGGTGGTGAAGGATTACCTGGTGCAGTTTGGAGTAAGTGAGGATAAAACCAAAAACATCTTCTGGCAAAGCAAGAACCTGAAAGATGAGCCTGTGGTGGGCAGCAATACAGAAGGAACGCTTTGCTTTTCAAGAGGCGCTCCCAACACAAGAAAAACCTCCATCTTCATTAATCTCCGGGATAATCTTACGTACGACACCATGACTGTTGCCGGAGTAAAAGGCTTTGTACCCTTTGCCAGGATCACAAGCGGCATGGAGGTAGCTAAAAGCTTTTTCAGTGATTACGGCAATGACACCATGAAAAGTGCTGATACCATCTATTTCAAAGGCAATGCATGGATGAATAAAAAATTTCCCGGTCTGGATATGATCAAAGAAGTAAAGATCATCCGGTAAGACTACTTTTTCATTCTTTTGTAAGAATCTCAATAAGTTTTCCACAAAAATTGAGTTTTGCACGGCATTTGATTCTGATTCGTACCAATTGATGTTACTATGAATTTCGAGTTAAGACGTAACCTGCAGTTTACAAAACTTATCAAGGCCGAAGGCCGTTTGAGAGAATTCAACTTTACAAGGCACACTGTGCTGGGTGACACTTTCTTTACAGTAGATGTGGTAGACGACCGTGGCAACCGTATCATTTTTCGTATGCAACGCAGCGGAAATGGCTGGAGTATTACCAACCCCGATTTACCGGATTGGGTACTGCACAATGAACCCTTTCTGCAACAGTTTATTGAAGAGGAAATGAGTACCGATGACAGAGTTCATCGTGTAGTTGAACCAGAATCGCAAACTTCCTGAGTTACCGGTTTAAGTGATTGTATTTTTTAATGTGTTTATGTACACTGGTTAGCCATGAACAGGGTACATGAACACATTTTTTGTTTTTGTGCCCGGAGATCGTTTGCAAGTAAAGAATTGAAATTCTATATAGGTTTTTAAACGAAACTTTGTCAAAAAATTCTTTTTTTTCTTCTGCATGCCGCTTCTAAATTCGCAACCCGCCAAAAAGAGAACAAAGAATGATCACAGAATTTATTTCAAAGATTGCCGGTACTTTAAGTTTAAGAACTGCACAGGTAGAAGCCGTATTGAGTTTACTGGAAGAAGGTGCGACCATTCCTTTTATTGCACGATATCGTAAGGACAAAACCGGCAACCTGGATGAAGTACAGATACAGCAAATACAGGACCAGCATAAATTTTTAAAAGAATTTACTGAACGTAAAACGTTCATTGAAAAGACAATTACGGAACAGGGAAAGATGACGGAAGCACTGCAGCAAAAATTAGATGCCGCCACTACCCTCAACGAACTGGAAGATATTTATCTCCCTTACAAACCCAAACGTAAAACAAAAGCTCAAACAGCTAAAGAAAATGGGCTTGAACCCCTGGCATTATTATTACTGGAACAAAAGGATGTTGATGTAGTTGCTGAAGCAAGCAACTACCTGAATGAAAAAGTAAAAACAGCAGAAGAAGCCTTACAGGGCGCCCGTGATATTATTGCAGAGCAGGTAAATGAAGATGCCAACATCCGTGCACGACTTCGTAAATACTTTGAAGAACGGGCATTGGTGAAAAGCAGTGTGATGAAGGATAAAGAAACAGAAGGTGCCAAGTACAAAGACTATTTTGATTTCAGCGAACCGGTACATAAAATTCCATCGCATCGTATTCTTGCTATTCTTCGTGGGTTTACAGAAGGCATTTTGAAGATGAGCATTGAACCGGAAGAAGAATTAGCAATTGAGATAATAGAGGAAGACCTTGTAAAAGGTATGAATGACTCTGTTGCCCAGTTGAAGAAAGCCATCAAAGATGCTTATAAACGATTATTACAACCAAGTCTTGAAACGGAATTCCGTTCACAACTCAAACAAAAAGGTGATGAAGAAGCGATAAATGTATTTGCTGAGAACTTACGTCAGCTTTTGTTAAGTAGTCCGTTGGGTGGCAAACGCATTTTAGCGATTGACCCGGGCTACAGAACCGGATGCAAAATCGTTTGCCTGGATGAAAAAGGCGAACTGCAAACGACTGATCTCATTTATATACATGAGCCGGGTAAACTGTTCAGCAGTGAGCAAACGATTCGTCATCTTGTTGCCGCTTTTCAAGTTGAAACTATTGCTATTGGTGATGGCACTGCCGGAAGAGAAACGGAACAGTTCATCAAAAAACTCAACCTGGGGTTACCGATATTTTTGGTGAATGAAGATGGAGCTTCTGTCTATAGCGCCAGCGAAGTAGCCCGTGAAGAATTTCCTGATAAAGATGTGACCGTACGTGGTGCCGTAAGTATTGGCAGAAGATTGATGGATCCATTGGCGGAGTTGGTAAAGATTGATCCCAAGAGTATTGGTGTTGGACAATACCAGCATGATGTGAATCAAATCCGATTGAAGGAACGTTTGGATCAAACAGTGGTAAGTTGTGTGAACCAGGTGGGTGTGAATTTGAATACCGCCAGTAAGCATTTGCTCAGCTATGTAAGTGGCATCAACAGCGGCATTGCAGAAAATATTGTGAAGTACAGGAATGAGATCGGTCGTTTTAAAAACAGGAAGCAACTGGTGAAGGTTGCAAGGCTCGGCGATAAAGCATTTGAGCAATGTGCAGGCTTTCTTCGCATCAATGATGGTGAAAATGCACTGGACAAAAGTGCAGTACATCCTGAAGCCTATGCAATAGTAGAACAAATGGCAACTGACCTCAACGTAAAAGTAGAAGAGCTCATCGGCAATGAAGAACTCATCAAACAGATCAATGTAAAGAAATATGTGAATGAGCAGTTTGGTGAACTCACTATCACTGACATTCTAAAAGAATTACTCAAACCCGGTTTAGACCCCCGCAGCGAAATTCAAAGTTTTGAATATGCCAACATTTACAGCATTGAAGAAGTAATACCCGGCATGGTGGTGCCCGGCATTGTTACCAACCTCACACGTTTTGGTGCATTTGTGGATATTGGTGTTAAGCAGGATGGATTGGTTCATGTTTCAGAAATTTCACATGACTATATTACTGATCCTGCAGAAAAATTAAAGTTGAATGATAAAGTCCAGGTAAAAGTTGTGGAAGTGGACCTCGTTCGTAAACGTATTGCACTTTCAATCAAGCAAACAATGGAAGCACCGGCACGTGGTACAAGAACCAACAAACCCGGCAATCAGAACTTCAGAAAAAAAGAGGAAGACCTTAGTAATTTGAGTGTGAATGATGCATTGGCAGCATTGAAGAAAAAGTTTGGCAAGTAATAAAAAGAAAGGCGCATCAAATGATGCGCCTTTTTGTACATCACTAAACCACTACAACCTGAAACCGATTGTAAAACTCAAAACACGGTGCTTATTATTATTGTCTGCATTGTTATCTGTACCTGATTGCAATTTAGCAAGACCTAATCCATAGTTCACTGAGAACAAAGCTTGTTTACCTTCAAACCCAATGGTTCCGTTCAAACCATAATCAAAGCGGCGCATGATACCAAAGCCTGCTCCTTCTTCACCGGCAGTTGTCGGATCATCGTTTGAGAACTCAATATTATCTGTTCTCTCATACACCAAATTCAAAGCCTGATATTCTAATTTACGTTTACCTGCAATACCCATTGCAACATAAGGGCCGGCACCTGCAAAAAATTTACTGCCATCCCCCAAAGGAGCTTTAGCTACAACATTCACCGGCACTTCAATATAATAAGGATTGGTACTTGCCATGTAGTATCCATTTGTACCTTTTTGACCACTTTGAACCTTCGATCCTTTTCCGCTGAACAATATACCGGGTTGAATGGAAAGAAGATTTTTAACAACAGGAATATCACCCTGCAAACCAACATGAAAGCTTGGTAACATTCTTGCTTCATCAACAGAACCATCATCTTTAATAGAAACATTGGCCAAATTAAAACCGCCTTTAATGAATACAGATGATTCCTGTGCAAACATCATAGAGGCGCATAACATGAAAAGCGATAAAATTGTGAGTTTCAGTTTCATAAATAAGTTTTATGTGATTTTTCAAACATTGTGCCAAAACATGATAAATACTGGTCTAAGATATTTTGGCACATTTTCACGGTCATAGACAAGAGTCATTTAAAAAAGTTTAAGGCGCAAGGGAAGAAAATAAAAATTTTCAGTAGAAACCATTAAAAAAATCCTGCTAAAAGCAGGATTTGTATTTGTACTGAGTTGAAGAAATTAAAACGGCAGATCATCCGCCACATCACTATTAATACCTGCATCATTGCTCATTTGTGGTGCTGCAGATGGCGCCGAGTATCCGCCACCGTTACCACCATCATTCGATCTGCTTCCGAGCAATTGAATATTCAATACACGAAGTGTAAGCGAAGCGCCATTTTTACCATCCTGTGTTGTATAAGTTCTTACTTCAGGTGTGCCTTCAGCATATACCTGTGTTCCTTTTTTAAGATACGGTGCAATACCGGTACGGTCGCTCCAGTAAGCACAATCCACCCATGTGGTTTTTTCACGCTGCGCCCCTGTGCTGTCTTTAAATTTCTCCGTGTGAGCTACAGTAAAGTTCATTACGTTTTTGCCGTTTACTGTGTTCACCACACAATCCTTTCCTAAGTTGCCGATTACTTGTAACTTGATCATAACTTTTAGTTTTAGCTGAAATAATAAATGAACCTACAAATTACAGGATTTAGGTTTAGAAAATAAAACATCTGTTCAATAATGTTTGCCCATCACATCCACAATGTTCGCAACCTGCAAAAATGAATTGCAATTTTAGGGCGTGAATGAAACACTCACATATTTCAATCTTGTAGAAACAGGGCCGGTTATAGAAGCTGAGATATTTGCATCAGAAGAAGCGTTTCTCAAATTCAAGAACTATGGTATGCCTGAGTCCTTTGCGCATGTAAAGCTTTTGATTGATACCGGCTCCAATATTTCAGGGTTAGATCATTCTTTGATCCAACTGCTGCATCTCTCCCCTTACACCGGTTCTGAGGAATGGGTGCAGGGACAAGGTGGAAGCTGGCAGGTATTTCGGTATAACTGTGTTCTGTATCTCCCTATTTTCAAAAACAAGGCCCTTGCCTTTGATGTACTGGGCGGAAATTTCAAAGGAAGTCAGTATGATGGGGTTATTGGCAGAGATATTCTTCGTTTCTGTGAATTCAAATACGATGGCATCAAAAACAGTTTTTCACTAACTGCAAAGGGCTTTTGAATCCTGAATTATCGGCTGACAATTCCTGTTTTTGCAGTGTCGCCCTCCTTGCCTTTCACATCAGCCACTTTCACTTAACTTTGCAAGTTCTTTCAAACAGAAGAGGAGTTTATTATGAGTGCAAAAGGGAAAGTATTGGTGGCTATGAGCGGTGGTATTGACAGTACCGTTACAGCCCTTATGCTCCACCATGAAGGGTATGAAGTGGTGGGGATTACCATGAAAACATGGGATTATGCCAGCAGTGGCACAGGAGCCAAGGGTAAAAAGGAAACCGGCTGCTGTAACCTGGATAGTTTTAATGATGCCCGTGCTGCTGCGGTACAGCATGGATTTCCGCATTACATCCTTGACATCAGGGAAGAGTTTGGTGATTTTGTGATCGACAATTTTGTGGATGAATATCTCAATGGCCGCACACCCAATCCATGTGTGTTATGCAATACCCATATCAAGTGGCGTGCTTTGCTCAAAAGAGCAGATATGATGAATTGTGATTTTATTGCTACAGGTCATTATGCCAACATTCATCAACACACAAATGGCCGCTATTATATTTCCAAAGGGCTGGATGAGACCAAAGACCAGAGTTATGTGCTCTGGGGATTGCAACAGGATCTGCTAAGCCGCACCCTGTTACCATTGGGTGGCTATCGTAAAACAGAGATCCGTCAAATGGCGCTTGATTATGGTTATCCTGAGCTGGCTAAAAAAGCTGAGAGCTATGAAATCTGCTTTGTGCCTGATAATGACTATCGTGGCTTTTTAAAACGCAGAGTGGATGGGCTGGAAACCAAAGTGGCCGGTGGAAATTTTGTAAACAAAGAAGGCAAAATACTGGGTACGCATGAAGGCTATCCATTCTATACAATTGGTCAGCGGAAAGGCCTGGGCATAACTTTTGGAAAACCGGTGTTTGTTACTGAGATCATTCCTGAAACCAATACGGTGGTATTGGGTGATGAAGAGGATCTTGACAAACCCGAAATGCAGGTAGGCAAGATCAACCTTATCAAATACGATTCCATTACCCCCGGTATGGAGGCTGTTACCAAGATCAGGTACAAGGATAAAGGCACCCTCAGTAATCTTTACCCGCAGGATAACGGTACGGTCAACGTTCAGTTCTATGGCGAAGCCAAGGGGATAGCTCCGGGCCAAAGTGCGGTATTTTATGAGGGAGATGATGTAATTGGAGGCGGTATTATCATGAGAAAACCCTTGGTTTGATGCAATGATTCTGAATAAATTACGTTAAAAGGTACGCCGGGCGTGCCTTTTTTTATGCAGCGTCGGGGCCCAAAACCGAATCTTACCAAAACTGAACACACATACATTCAATAACTAACTTTGCTCTAATGAAATCCGCATCAACCTCTGTTTCCCTGTTTTTAAAAACAATAGCCGGTATTTTTTTGATGGTACTGATAGCTGCCTGTGGTAAAAAAACAGAAACTCTTGAAACGATTTTGGCTGAAGACTTGGTGCCAATGGCCAAAGGGAAATATATTACGTACAGGGTTGATTCACTTGTTTCTGTCCAGGGTGGAAATCAACAGGTGACCAACCGTTACAGGGTAAGGCATCGTGTTGATAGTTTGGGTGTTGATAATTTGAACCGACCCATGTGGATCGTTAATACATTCATCAACGATAGTTTAGGATCAGGCCCCTGGGTTGCAAGCGGACAATTCACAGTAACTATTCTGGATAAGCGTGTAGAAGTAAATGAAAACAACCTGAGAGTAGTGAAACTGCAGTTACCCATCAAACAAGATTTTACATGGCGTGGTAACAGTTTCTTACCTGATGAACCATATGCAGCTTACGCAACATCCATCAACATTTCATTGTGGGATTTTGTTTATACCGATCTTGATCAAACAGAACGTATCGGTACACAAAATATTCCCGGCGTGACCACTGTATTTCACATTGATGAATCCACCGGTGTTCCGGTTACTGACAGAACCAAGTATGCATCGCAGGAACGTTCTTTCGAAAAATATGCAAAAGGCATCGGTTTGGTTTACCGTGAACATTATGTTTGGGAAAATCAACCCAACGAAACCACATCAGGCAATCCACCTGTTACCTCCTATGCTCCCAAGTATGTAGGTTTTGGTATTAAAATGTGGATGGTGGATCATAATTGATTTTTCAACAACTTTACACCTTAGTGTGTGATACATGAACTATGTTTTACTCCTTATAACTTTTCTGTTGCTGAGTGCAGGTGAAAGCACAGCACAAACCTTCAGCAAGAAAGTTGTTTTCTTTACTGATAAAGGAGGAACATCTTACTCTATTTCCAACCCATCAGCTTATTTAAGTACAAGAGCTATTGAACGGAGAACCCGTTACAATATCAATATTGACAGCACAGATATCCCGGTACTGCAACGGTATGTTGACAGTGTTACTGCTGCAGGTGCAGTTATGATATTGGGAAAAAGCAAATGGCTCAACGCTGTGATCATTCAAACAACGGATGCAGCTGCTGTTGCCAAGATCAACTCCTTTCCTTTTGTTGTAAAAACAAATGATGCAGCACTGCGTAAATATTATACAAAAGTTGCTGATAAATTTTTGAATGAGCCGATTGATTCTACCCCTTCAGTTTTTCGTATTTCACAATCATTGGCTGATACTTTTAATTACGGCTCATCTTCCAATCAAATATTGATTCATAACGGACAGTTCCTTCATAATATAGGTGCTCGTGGACAAGGAATGGTGATGGCTTTTTTAGATGCAGGGTTTACAGGATTTGCCACCAATCGTTTTTTTGACAGTGCAAGAGCAAGAAATCAATTTTTAGGCACCTGGGATTTTGTTAGTAATAACAGCAATGTAAATGAAGATCATCCGCATGGTTTGAATTGTTTTTCGATTGCAGCGGCTTATATACCGGAAACATTTGTTGGCTCTTGTCCTGAAGCAAACTATTATTTACTGCGAACAGAAGATGATACAACAGAGCAAATCATTGAAGAGTACAATTGGGTTCTTGGAGCGGAGTATGCTGACAGTGCAGGTGTGGATGTAATATCTTCTTCACTTGGATACAGCACATTTGATGACCCAACTTTCAATCATAGCTATGCTGATATGAATGGCAACACCACTGTTATTTCCCGCATGGCTGATTTGGCCGCTAAAAAAGGAATATTGGTTGTAAACAGTGCCGGCAACAGTGGCAATAACAGTTGGAAATTTATCACTGCACCTGCTGATGGTGATAGCGTGTTGAGTGTGGGCGCTGTTAACAACAGTGGTGTGATTGCATCCTTCTCCAGTTATGGACCAACAAGTGATGGCCAAATAAAACCAGATGTTGTATCGGTTGGATTGGGAACAGTTTTATCAACCACTTCCGGCACAGTTGCTACCGGCAATGGAACTTCTTTTTCCGGGCCGAACATGGCTGGTCTTGCAACATGCTTGTGGCAACTGTTTCCGGAGTATAACAATCATAGGATCATTACCGCTCTCCGTGAAAGTGCTGACCGGTTCACTGCTCCACACGAACAATATGGTTATGGTTTACCAAACATGAAGAAAGCATTTGGAGTGTTAGTGAGTGAACGTTCTTCGCTCAATGCTGCACTTAACAATTTTACTGCTACTTTGAACTGGAACAGCAAGGACAACTCAAGCATGAGATATGAAGTTGAACGAAAACTTCCTGACGAAACTGTTTATACAAAAATTCAAACCATTGCTGTAACTCAAACATCATACGATAACCATGTATACCAGGCAACCGATGTGATCACTAACAGTCCTGCAGGAACGGTGAGCTATCGTATTCGGCAGGTAATTGATACAAGTGCAGCAGGTTTTGCAGCTTTTTATATTGATTCAGCAACTGTTATTCTTTCATCTGCTACACCTGTTACCAATATAAATCTCAACGAAAAGATGATGCAGTTGTTCCCCAACCCGGCTTCATCCAATATCAGGATAAAATTGACAGAACAACAGTCGTTTGAAAAAATGACAATACAGATCTTCAATCAAATCGGTCAATTACTTAGCACAGAACAATTCAATAAACCTGCGGGAGAATTCATCAAAACCATTTCAGTAAACAAACTGCAAAGCGGTAACTATATTTTGCGATTACTGAGAGATGGAAAACCATATGCAAGCAGGGAGTTTATAAAGCAATAGATCAGCTTCTTTTCAATAATGCAGCAAACATAGAATCTGCTTTTTGTTCATAGCCTTTCAACAGTTTCATTTCAATTAATTGTAATCCGTATTGTTGTTGAAGGAGGTTTATCATTTCTTCATTCTCCTTTTTGTACACAGAGCAGGTGATGTACAACAAATAACCATGTTCAGAAAGCTGAGGAATGATATTCGTTATAATTTTTTGCTGCAGTTGGCTGTAATGGGTCAATTGCTCCTTACTGAAAGAAGAAAGATATTCCGGTGTTCGTCCCCAGGTACCGGAGCCGGAGCAGGGAACATCAGCAATAATGAGATCATACAATGCGTGATGGGTAATGAGTGGTGAAGAAAGATCAGCAACAAAACTTTTGTAGTTTTTGATGCCGGCTTCTGCAAAACGTTTCTTCAAATTCACAAGAATGCTTTCACGAATATCGCTCACCGTAAGATCAACATCACCCATCACATCTTTTGTCATAATGGACTTGCCGCCACTGGCTGCACAGCAATCCCAAACATGTACTTTACCATTGTGTGCTTCAAATTGGAGGTTCAACAGCAACTCACCTGCTTTTTGTGAACTATTATCCTGCACTACTGCTTCTTTATTCAACAACAGAAGTTCATCGATCTTTGTATTGTTAGGTAAAGCAATACAATTGTTTCCAATCAACTCAACTTCAATACCTGCTGTATTCAATTTTTGAAGAACTGTTTCTTTATTTCCCGGTCTTATTCTCAAAAACAAATCCGGTTGTGTGAAATGGCTGTTGCAAAAAGCTTCTACGTCAACCCCTTCGCTCAATTCGTCGACAAAAGGGAATAGATCGGTTGCTTTCAGATGAAGCAGTTGCAGTTTTTCATGGATTGGCAGTTCTGCTTTTTCATTCCAATCGGGGTTTGCCAGCAAGAGCATTTCACTTTTAGAACCCGAACATAAAAACAAACCGGTGATCATTCGATCCTGTACTGATTCACTCTCCATCAAATGACCCATTCTGAAATAACAATAACATAAATGAGCAATTGTTTTACGGTCTCTGCTTCCAAATTTTTTATCAGCCGCAAACTGCTTTTTTAAAAAAGAAGCAAAGGGTTCATCATATCTATATGATCGAACAAAATTTACAGCAGTATTGAAATAGGAATAGTAACGGCTCACTTGTGCAAAGAAAGGAAAATCAAAACATAAATATCCAAATGGCCGAGAAGCAAAATAATGTTCGGGAATGCAAACTCCTTTTTGTTTTATTTTCTACGTTCGGAGAGGGCGTCTGACGAGACGTAAAAAAAGCGTCCCTTTATGTTCAGGACGCTCTTTAGCAAGTAACCGTTAGAAGTTACGAGGTGTTTTATACTTCTAACAGAGTCTTTACCGGATCTTTCCCAAACAATAACAATTCAGGATTTTCCAGCAATTCTTTTACTCTAACTAAGAAGCTCACACTTTCCCTTCCGTCTATAATACGATGATCATAACTTAATGCTACATACATCATGGGCTTAATCACCACCTGCCCATTCACGGCCATGGGTCTTTCCTGTATTTTGTGCATACCTAAGATAGCACTTTGCGGTAAATTAATAATGGGCGTACTCATCAAACTTCCGAACACACCACCATTGGTGATCGTGAACGTACCGCCGGTTAATTCTTCCATGGTCAATTTATTATCTCTTGCCTTTCCTGCCAGTTCCACCACTTTCTTTTCTACATCAGCCATGCTCATGCTTTCTACATTTCGCATTACAGGAACTGTTAATCCACGGGGCGTGGATACAGCAATAGAAATATCAGCATAATCATGATATACAATTTCATCACTGTCAATATAGGCATTCACAGCCGGCCATTCACTCAATGCAATCGCACAGGCTTTGGCAAAAAAGCTCATGAAGCCAAGATTCACACCATGTATTTCTTTGAACTTGTCTTTGTACTTTGAACGCACTTCCATGATACGGCTCATGTCCACTTCATTAAACGTAGTTAACATGGCTGTTGTGTTCTTACTCTCCACCAATCTGCGGCTGATGGTCTTGCGCAGGTTGCTCATTTTTTCTTTCCGCACATTGCGGCTGCCCAATCCACCTCCATTAAAAGAAACTTTACCGGGATTGCTTAATGCCTGCAACACATCGTCTTTCAAAATTTTACCGCCACTGCCTGTTGGCTTAATAGAACCGACATCAACTTTTTTATCTGCAATGATGGCTGCTGCAACAGGCGTTGCTTTTACATCATTACTTACAGCAGCAACCGGTGCTGTTGTTTCTGCTTTGGGGGCGGGTGCTTTCTTTTCTTCTTTTGCAGGGGCGGCGGGAACTGCAGCGCCTTCAGGCTTTGCAGCTGTTTCATCAATTTGACAAACTACATCCCCGATCTTCACCGTATCACCTTCCGCTGCTCCGTGTTTTAAAATCCCTGCTTTTTCAGCATTGATCTCAAAAGTGGCTTTTTCACTTTCCAGTTCAGCAATCACCTCGTCACGTTCTACCCATGCACCATCAGGCTTTGTCCATTTCAACAATGTTACTTCACTGATAGACTCACCAACCACCGGAACTTTAATATCAATCATAAATTACTTTTGAAGTGTTGCAAATTTCGGGGAAAATTTATTTTATCCTATGCCTTTCTATTAAATTGAAAACACTGTTTCAATAATTTCTTTTTGCTCCTGCTGATGTACTTTGTTATAGCCTGTTGCAGTAGATGCACTTGCCTGCCTGCTGATGACACCAAAGTTGATGCTCTTTAAATTCATTTGCATGAACCAGGCCGGACCCATGTTCATCGGTTCTTCCTGCACCCAGAACCATGTTGCCTTGCTGTACTTTTGATACAATGCTTCTATTTGTTTAGCAGGCAATGGATACAATTGTTCTACACGTACCAATGCCACATCAGTTCTGTTGTCTTTGGCTTTACGCTCTGCAAGATCAAAATACATTTTACCGCTGCAGAAGAACACTTTCGTCACCTGTGAAGGATCTGGCTGTGTGGGGTCATCAATAACTTCTTTAAAACCTCCGGTCAAAAATTCATCCTTGGGTGAATAAGTACCTGCGTAACGCAAATTCGCTTTGGGTGAAAAATTGATCATGGGTTTACGGAAAGGCCATGCGATTTGCCTGCGCAGTGCATGGAAAAAGTTGGCAGATGTAGTGATATTAGTAACCACCATATTCATTTCTGCACACATTTGTAAAAAGCGCTCCATACGTGCACTGCTGTGCTCAGGGCCCTGACCTTCATAACCATGCGGCAACAACATCACTACCCCATTCATACGATTCCACTTTTGTTCACCGGCAGCAATGAACTGATCGATCATGGTTTGTGCACCATTACAGAAATCACCAAACTGTGCTTCCCATAACACCAATGCATTGGGATTGGCCATGGCATAACCATATTCAAAACCCAATACACCATATTCACTCAACAATGAATTATAAATACGAAACTTACCTGTACCATTGATGTTGGATAAACGGCTGTATGGTCTGTTGGTTACTTCATCCTGCAATACAGCATGACGGTGAGAGAAAGTACCACGACGAACATCCTGTCCGCTCATACGTACATCTTTTCCCTCCTGCATTAAACTTGCATAAGCAAGCAATTCACCCGTTGCCCAATCTATCTTTCCTTCTTCGTTAAAAAGTTTTATTTTTTCCTGGATGATCTTTTCCACTTTTTTCAATGGCTTAAAATCATCAGGCCATTGCATGATGCTTTTAAACACATTCGTGAACGCTTCATCACTAATGGCAGTAACAGGTGATTGAAGAAAATCATCAGCTGTGGCTCTTCGTAAACTTTTCCATGCCAGTTCAGGTGCCTGGTAGTGATAAGGCAATGGATTTTGTTTTACTTCATCCAGACGCTCCTGAAGATCACTCCAGAATTTCTTTTCCATTTCCTTAGCTAATGCCTGCGCATCCGCATCGCCATTCTTTAATAAGTATTCTGTATAAACTTCACGTGGGTTGGGATGCTTATCGATCAACGCATACAACTGCGGTTGCGTAAACTTGGGATCATCACCTTCGTTGTGCCCATGTTTACGATAACAAACCATATCAATGAACACATCACAATGAAATTCCTGTCGAAAACGTACGGCTAATTCCACACATTTCACTACTGCTTCCGCATCATCACCATTTACATGAAATACCGGTGCCTGAACCATAGCTGCCAATGATGTACAATAGTCAGCACTTCTGGCATCATCAAAATCTGTTGTAAAACCAATTTGATTGTTGATGACAAAATGAATAGTACCACCGGTGTAGTAACCATCCAGTTCACTCATCTGCAATACTTCATATACAATACCCTGTCCGGCAACAGAAGCATCACCATGAATCAGGATCGGAAGAATTTTGTCGTAATCACTTTCATACATCACATCTGCCTTGGCTCTTGAGAAACCTACCACCACAGGATCAACAGCCTCAAGATGTGATGGATTGGGCATGAGTTTAAGGTGCATGATCTTTCCTTCATCTGTTTCCACTTCACTGCCATAACCCATATGATATTTTACATCACCACTGCCCATGGTTTGATCCATGGTTGCTGTTCCTTCAAACTCACTGAATATCTGTTCATAGGTTTTACCCATGATATTGGCCAGTACATTCAACCGCCCACGATGGGCCATACCAATTACCACTTCCTGTACATCATGTTTAGAAGCTGCATTAATGATCTCATCCAGTGCAGCAATTGTTGTTTCACCGCCTTCCAGTGAAAAACGTTTCTGTCCAATGTATTTGGTGTGAAGAAATTTCTCAAACATCACGCCCTGGTTCAGTTTTTCCAGGATGCGGCGACGCTTTTGAATAGGAAGGGGTTGATGAAAATCCTTTTCAATGGCTTTGGTTAAAAAATCTACCCGCTGCTGATCGCTGATGTATTTGAACTCTGCACCAATATGCCCGGCATAACATTTTTCAACATGCGCATAAATATTTCTAAGAGTAGTAGTGCCAAGTCCGATCAATTGTCCTGCATGAAATTCTGTATCCAGGTCAGCTTCACTAAAACCATAAAATCCGAGATCAATATTGGCGCCACGGTCTTTCCGTTTGCGTATAGGATTTGTTTTAGCGATGAGATGCCCTTTGTTGCGGTAGCCGAGGATCATGCGGTAAGCCTGTATCTCACGCATCCAGTCAATTCCGGATGAAGCAGCGGTTACAGTACCGTTGGAAGCGCTGTTGGCTGCTCCGTTGGCTACCGAACCGGACGCTACGGCAAAATCAAACCCTTCAAAGAATTTTTTCATTTCAGGGTCAACACTGGCGGGGTCTTTTACAAAATCCTGGTATAAACTTTCAATGTATTGTGGATGAGAACCGGTGATATACTGGAAATCCTTCATAAAACGTGGATGTTACTGCTTTTTTAAAGAAAGGGCTACAAATATCGGTTGTTTCAGCACAGAACGAACAGGACAAAAGAGATAAACCATGATCAATTTTGCCAATTTCAAGTAGTTTCGTGTCGAAAACGGCCGGAAAAGGGCAAAAAAATCTAAAAATTCAACTGACTGTTCAGTTGTTTTCCCCTACCTTTGCCGTCCGAAAATTTAGAATATGGCAAATCATAAGGCTACCAAAAAAGATGTTCGTCAGAGTGCAACCCGCAGGGACCGTAACCGTTACTATGGTAAAACCACCCGTAACGCCATTCGTGATCTTAAAGAAGTGACTGAAGCAGGAAAAGCAGGTGAAAACCTTAAATCTGTGGCATCTATGATCGATAAGCTGGCTAAGCGTGGTGTAATTCACAAAAACAAAGCGGCCAACTTAAAGAGCAAGCTCACAAAGAAAGTAAACAAGTTAGCAAAGTAATTTTTATTCACATTTGCTATTATGATATTGTAAACCCATCTGCACAAAAGATGGGTTTTTTATTTTCGTTAGTCAAACCAAACTGTACATGAGTAAATTCTACCTCTCCCTGATCACTTTATTGTTTGCTGCAACAGCCCTATCTCAGGGCACTGAAACTTTTACCAATATGCCTGCCAATAACTCCAGTTATCTTACCCGAACCTGGACAGGTGATAATGGATTGATCTGGACTGCTACTGATGCCCGCACAGATTTAACAATCACTGGCAGAGCAATTACTATTCGTAATGGTAATTTATTCTGCCCTGAAATTCCAAATGGCGTTAGCTCTCTTAGCTTTAAACATCAACAACAGTTCACCGGCTCTAACCCCGTTTTGCAAGTGTACATCAATGGAAATATGATTGGCACTGTAAATCCAACCACCACCGTTGCAACAGCTACCTTCAACAATATTGATGTGGGAGGAAATTTTGACCTCGAGATCAGGCAGGTAACAACAGGTTTGCGGATTGCGATTGATGATCTTACCTGGACGAGTTACAATGCAACTCCATGCATGGCGCCCACCGCTCAGCCAACTGCATTGAACCTTACTCCTGCTTCCGCTACAATCATTAATGGTGTATTTAATACTGCATTACCGCTTGCAGATGCATACCTGGTGGTTCGCACATTGGCGGGCGCTCCTGCACCTGTACCTGTTGATGGTGTTGCTTATACACCGGGACAATCAATAGGCAGCGGTACTGTTGTAGAAAACGATGCAAATTCAAACTTTACATCAACTGGTTTAACGCCTTCAACAGCTTATACATTTTATGTCTTTTCACACAACAATCTCAATTGCTCCAGCGGACCATTGTATTTAGCAACAAGTCCGCTCACAGGCAATGCTACTACACAAGCTTTAGCGGCCTGTACAACTCCGGCAGCTGCACCAACAGCATTGGTATTTTCAGCAACCAATACAAGCATCAGCGGAAGTTTTACCGCTTCAGCTACTGCTAACCGTTATTTGGTAGTGAGAAGCTCAGCATCAACCTTGTCTGCAACTCCCGCAAACGGTACTACCTATAGCCAGGGACAATCCTTAGGAGGCGGTGTTGTTGTTTCCTATACTGATGCCGTATCATTCATTGCAACCGGTTTAACTGCCAATACACAGTATTACTTTTTTGTCTTTGCTGCCAATGGTGATTGCACAGGTGAGCCTTTCTACAATACCACTGCGTTGAGTGATGTAAAAAGCACCACCAATAACCAAACCAACCTGCCTCCCAATTATTACAATGCAGCAAATGGTTTAACCTGTGCAGGATTAAAAACAGCACTATCCGGTATCATTTCAACAGGAGCCGTGCAACTATCGTACACACCGGGTGTATGGACAGCTTTTGCAAAAACAGATATCAAACGCAATTTTGAAAATACGAGGGATATTATCTGGGATATGTACAGCGACCGTGGACCCGGACAAAATGAACCTTATGAATATGTGTACGGCACCAATCAATGTGGCAGCTATAGTGGTGAAGGAAGTTGTTATAACAGGGAACACTCCTTCCCTGCCAGTTGGTTTGCTGATAACTATCCCATGTACTCTGATGTGAATCATCTTTTCCCTACAGATGGTTACGTTAATAACATTCGTGGAAGTTTCCCGTTTGGCGAAGTAACTACTCCCAACTTCACTACACAAAACGGAAGCAAACGTGGCACCGGCAATAATTTTGGCTATACAGGAATTGTGTTTGAACCCATCAATGAATACAAAGGTGATTTTGCCCGTGCAACACTTTATATGGTGACACGTTATGATGGCCAGGTTGCTTCATGGCAAAACAACGGCACAGCCAACGAATTGCTAAATGGCACGGCTTATCCTGCTTTTGATGAATGGCATATCAAATTACTTTACAAATGGCATTTGCAGGATCCTGTGAGTCAAAAAGAAATTGCACGCAATGATTCGATTTATGTAGTACAAGGCAACCGTAATCCATACATTGATAACCCGCAATACGTATATGATGTTTGGAGCTGCACCGGCTTCTTAACAACAACCGGCGTAAATGATATTTTACGTTTACCTGCAAATGCTGTTCGCATCTATCCGAACCCGGCTATAAACAGCCACGTTACCATCCGTCTTGAAAAAGCATTCAATCATACTATTACATTACAGGTGATGGATGTAATGGGCAGAATGGTGAAACAACAAATTTTAAATGCGGGTCAAACATTACTGCAAATAGAAAGTAAAGAACTTCAGAAAGGAATGTATTTCATCAAAATGAATACAAAAGAAGGTATTGTTACAAGAACCCTGATCGTTCAATAATTTTATTTATTCCGTTTATATAAAAGAGTCCTGTATTGCAGGACTCTTTTTATTTTCTGATTATTTTGCGTACATGAGAAAAATAATGATTGCGTTCAGCATTTTGTTAAGCGTTGTTTGTAATGCACAGCTTCCCGTAACTCGTTATGAAACGTCCAAAGGAAAAGAAACAGTTACTTACTATGAAGCCATTGCTGCATGGAAACAAATGGATAAAGTTTCCCCCAATGTACAAATGCTTACCATGGGCAGTTCTGATGCAGGCGAACCATTGCATCTTGTATTGGTGAGCAGTGATGGAACTTTTACACCGCAACAATGGAAAGCAAAGAATAAAGTGGTGCTGCTCATCAACAATGGGATTCATCCCGGTGAGCCGGATGGTATTGATGCCAGTATCTTACTGGTGAAAGATATTGTGAGCAATAAACTCAAACTTCCGTCAAATGTTGTTTTGGCTATTATACCTGTTTACAATATCGGTGGCAGTTTGAACAGAACGCCTTACTATCGTATCGATCAAAACGGGCCAGTTGAAAAAGGATCCCGTGGCAATTCTCAAAACCTGGATCTCAACCGTGATTTTATTAAATGTGATAGCCGTGAAGCAAGAGGCTTTGCAGAAATTTTTCATTTTACACAGCCTGATATTTTTATTGACAACCATGTGAGCAATGGTGCCGATTATCAACATGTAATGACCTTACTCACCACACAGCATAACAAACTCGGTGGTGTAATGGGTGAATACCTCAACAAAACATTTGAGCCCGCTATCTACAAAAGCATGAAGGAAAAAGGCTACGACCTGATTCCCTATGTAAACAATTTTGGTGACAAACCGGAGAATGGCTGGGGTGCTTACTGGGATGGCCCCCGTTACAGCAGCGGCTATACGGCACTGTTTGGCACCTTTTCATTTGTACCGGAAACGCATATGCTCAAACCATATCCGCAACGGGTAGAAGCAACTTACAAACTCATGCAGAGTTTTATTGAGTTTGCAACGGGTAATGCAAGCACCATCAAACAACTGAGAAAACAACAGCTCAGCAATTTTATAACACAACAACAATTCCCCTTTGGTTTTACGGCTGACAGAACAAAGTTTACGGAGTTAACCTATAAAGGTTATGCTGCTGAACAAAAACCAAGCAATATCAGCGGACTGCCACGTTTGTATTACAATCATGAAAAACCATTTGAAGTAACCATGAAGTTTTACAACTTCTTTACACCCAAAACCATAATTGAAAAGCCAACGGCATACATCATACCGCAGGGTTGGTGGAAAGTAATTGACTTATTAAAGCTGAATAAAATTCAGATGCGTGCATTGAGCAGGGATACAACCATTGAAGTGGAAGTGTACACCATTGAAGATTACAAAAGCAGTCCCCGTCCTTATGAGTGGCATCATATCAACACCGATGTAAAGACTAATACAACAGTGCAGCAGATAAAATTCAGAAAAGGTGATTGGTATATACCGATGAACCAAACAGCCAATCATTTTTTAATGCAGGTGCTGGAACCCACCGGCGACGACAGTTATTTTACATGGAACTTTTTTGATCCTATTCTGGCACAGAAGGAAGGTTACAGTGCTTATGTGTTTGAAGAAAAAGCAGAAGCCTTTTTACAGCAGAACCCGGCTGTGAAAGAAAAACTGGAACAACGCCGTGCAACCGATACAGCCTTTGCCAAGAACGGAAGAGCACAGTTGAATTTTGTGTATCAAAACTCTCTGTATGCTGAGCCGGGTTTTATGCGGTACCCTGTGTATAGGGTGAAGTAAGATTGTGGTTGGAACCCCGGTATATGAATTTGTGGAATAAAGAATATTATTGAAATAAGAGTGAGGAAGGGATTAAGAATACAGCACCACAGAGACACAGGGACAGGGAGAGCGGGAAAGCACGGACAGGGAGTCTGTACTTTTTTTGTTTTGGGAAAGTGCCTGATTGATGATTAGCTGATGGAAAAAACCACCCGAGACGTTTTAGAAAACCTGAGAAAGAAATAGTTATCTGAAGATGGCTGTGTGCAGGGGTTGAGGAGATAGCCAAGTCGTCGTTCCTCCTCCCACCCATTGGCGGTGAACTCGCTATGACGTGCAAGGGTGAGGCTATGATACAACATTCAACGGATGTACATGAATAGGAACGTCATTGCGAGGGCAGCCTGGCTTGTAGCGATGGCCTGCCCGTGGCAATCTCCTGCTACGGAGAAAGGATTTGTTTGAAGATGGCTGTGTGCAACTATTCAGGAGATTACCACGCCGCATTCCAACACACAAGGCTACAAGCGGCTCGTAATGACGTGCGGGGACGTGGGCTGTGATACTTTATTCAACGGATGTAGATGAATAAGTATTTAAAAGTTACCTGGTAACCACCTGAAACACTTAAGGAAACCTAAGGGGTTGCGACAATACGACAGTACAATGAAACTATTGGGATTGAGGGGCATTAAGTACGCTTTTAAGTGGGCTTTGAGTGGGAGTTGCCATGGAGTAAAAAAGCAGGATTTTGGTGGTGTTTTGGGTGTTTTTTACGACAGATCGGCAGGATTGGTGAGGTGGCCGGGGAAGCGGTAGTTGAATGAAGTAGATTCACTCATTCATTGCCATTTTTAGTTTTATGTCCATGAGGATGGCTTCATGCAACCGGATAACTTTTTTCATTAACGCATCCAGATCGTTTTGGGTGATTGTATACTCCTGTTCGTATCGTGCTGCGAGGTATGCATCATCCAGTAATTTGAGTAATCGTTTTTCTTCGGGTGTACTATCGGGGAAGATTTGCTGTACTACAGGGGTATAACGACGGCAATACTTTTTGAGTTGCGGGAGGGAATGTGTTTTCTTTTCTATACCGAGGAAGGAAGCGATCAGCGCTCTGCAACAAAGTTCGGTGGCCTGGTGAAGAAAAAAAACAGCCAGAGTGTTGACAGATTGCTCCTGATTATTTTTTGCGTTTGTGAGAAAGGCCTCTGCCCTGCTGAAGCTTTTTTGAAAACTCTCCATTGCCTTTTGTTTGAGCTGCTTCCCTATTTCAACGGAAGTTTTGGGAGTCTCCATTTCCTTTTTTCCATAGATGAGGTTTTGAGCTGTACAAAAGTTGCTGTAAAAAATATGGCCTTCGTTCAGGATGGTATTCAGGTGAGAAGACTGAAGCAATGAAAATTGCAAAAGGGTATCTGCCAAACAAGCTGCTTCAATGAGGGTTTCGTATTCGCTGAAGGGTTTTTGCTGCATGGTATCAGGGAGTACAATAATGAGATCTGTTACCGAAGGCTGATGCAGGAGCGGTGGATGTGGTACTTTGTATATTTTTTCGGGTTGTATAGTAGCAGTAATGAAGCTAACGATGCGGGATAGCTGCTGGTCTTCCTCCACCCACTCAGGCATGTATTGGTGGGGCTGTGCCTGTGGTTGCAGGAGATGCAGAGTAAATGGATTTGCTTTAAAGGTGGCCGCCTCTTCGAGGAAGTTGAAGAGATAGTTGAGCTGGGGTAAGAGTTCTACAAAGGGGGCTGTGGAGCCGATACGGAGTTCCTCTTCCATGTACTCAAAAAGTACGTAACGGAGATTTCGGTTGATGAGGGCAGGGTTGCCATAGTTGATGAGTTTGTTGAGCGTTTCCATGTTTACCAGTTTTTTTTCAATGAGCAATCCGTTTTCATTTTTGAGGTACGTATCAGATCTATAGTTATCGTGCCAGCACGAATTATTCGTTCTTTTGTCTTGACACAAAAGAACCAAAAAGTCAAGCCGGAACATATTACCCCCCATGTTCCGGCAAGGGCCCTGATTCAACCTGACTACTACTGTAGTTAAGTACAGTAGTACGTGCACTATCATTCTATGTGCAGCAGGTTGACAAATACTGTAGTTATCAGTTTCACCTTTTACTCTTACTTCCCTGTTTTTCATTAGAATTTTTACTTTTTGCTATCTCTAAAAGACCTTGCTTCGTAAGGGGTGTGATTACTTCTTTTTGGAAGGATTTGTATTGTTGTTTAAATACTGAAATAAAGGGGCCTGCGTCATGCATTTGGGAAACGAGTTGCGCCATTGCAAGTGAAGGCAACAGATAAAAACAATTTGTAAGCGGACAATCAACAAAGAACGGAAGGAGTCCGGCTTCAGAATGGAGCCGTTTGTTTTGATGAGGGATGCACATGGACAAGCGTTGATGATCCGGATATTTTTTGAGTTCAAACCGGGGCCACACCTTTTCCGGTGAAAGGGAAATTGGAACAGTTTTACGGACACGTGGTTTGCCTTTGATATATTTCAGCAAGTAGAGGTGTGAGTAAAGGACGTGTGATTGTGTACCCAGCAATGGCCAACACTGCTGCCAAAGCTGAAAGAGTTTGTGATACTGATGCCAGTGCCATGTTGGTTGTTTCCAATCGTTGTTACCCTGTATGGGCTCCACTTCTTTTAGCATAGCCAGGCAATACCTGTTGAGTATTTTCTGGTTCTCATTAAAATAATGATCATTTTTTGCTGCAATGGTTTCGGTAAATGAAAGGAAGCTTTTTGGCCTGTTACCATCTTTTACAGGTGAGGCCAGGCAAGGCATGAGTATGGGTGGTACCGTGCGGCGTGAAAAACTAAGAATAAGGTAACAAACCATGTAGTCTTTATTATACAGCAATGCTGGCTGCTGCAAAAGATTGTGCTGCACGGGAAGATGATAGTTGAGTCCATATACCTTCCGGTGTGGCGAGCGTGGTTTTATGAGAGGACCGAGCCTGTCGTCTTGGAATACAAATGCCTTTTTATTGGCAAGCGCCGTGGCGGCCCAATTTCCCGGTGCAAACTGCTTAAAGTAATCGTCCCCTCTTACGTATGCGATATCATACAATGCACGGTAGCTATGAAAGCAAAGCGTTTGTACAGGTTGGTTACAAGAACAACGTACTGTAAGCCTGCCAGGTTCAACCACTATGTGTAAAACATACTGCTGTTCCTGAAAGCTAAGATGGAGAACCAGTAAGTTGCCCCGTAAGGATTGAAACCGGATATGCGGGCTAAACCATGTTTTTTTCTTCAGAAGTTTCTGATCCAACTGAGTTACCAGTTCATCAGGGTCAATGACATAATTGTTACCCGGTAATTGAATCATAAAGGGCTGTGACGAGAGCCGTGTGTGAGGTTGTTGTTTCATGCAGCGATGGTTTGATTCTTGTTTGGTATCAGGGCGGAATCAAGAAAGGTTTTTCACAAGAACATGGTGGCTGTCAGCTATGAGTATAGGAAACTTTGCTGCTACAAAAAAAGGAAAGAGGGAGGCAGTAACCTACCCGCAGCACTTGTATTTTACAAATGTGGATTTGTATTTTACATTATGAACGGTGCAGAAGCATTGTGATTAATGCCAAGAAATATTTATTTTAGCTGTATGAATGAAAAAACAATCCATGAAGGAAGAAATGTAAAACGCATCCGTGAGATATTGGGTGTGAAGCAGGATACACTGGCGGCGGAGCTGGGATTGAGCCAACAGGCGGTTAGTGCCTTAGAGCAAAAGGAAGCATTGGATAAGGATGTGATTGAAAAGATTGCGAAGGTGTTGAAGGTACCACCGGAAGTAATTGAAAAATTTACAGAAGATGCAGCTGTAAATATTATTTCAAGTACGCTGCACAACACATATGGTTTAGTAAATTATTTCCCTACTTTCAACCCTCTTGAAAAATATGTTGAAGCGTTAGAGGAAAATAAAAAATTGTATGAACGTTTGTTGCAAGCTGAACGGGAGAAGGTGGTATTGCTGGAAAAAATGTTAGAGAAGAAATAAACAATAAGAGGCGATTTATGATAGCCCCTGCAGATGCGGGGGCTTTTTTATTTGAAGAAAGTTTGTATTTTAGAAGTCCTGACTTATTGCCTGCTGATGCTATGAGGAACATGTTTTTTGTCTGCGTTTTTGGATTGCTTCGCTTGCTGACTAAAATCAGGAAAGTTTTTGAGGAATAAAAATGCCGGCAACCATGCAGCAATTTAGTAAACATAGCACAAGACCATCCTACTCCTGACAGCATCACTCCACCACCTTTCATTCAAAGGCAAAGAATAAAAAAATAACGGTACAGGGAATTGATATTGTTTTCTACGAGGAGAAGCAGGAGGATTATATTTCCCTGACAGATATTGCACGACACCGGGATGCAGAACGAAGTGATTATGTTCTGCAGAACTGGATGCGTAACCGGAGCACTATTGAGTTTATTGGTTTGTGGGAGACGTTTCACAACCCGGGTTTTAATTCCATCGAATTCGATGGAATTAAAACAATGGCAGGCTCCAACAGTTTTTCCCTTACTCCCAAACGCTGGATTGAAGCGACCAATGCTATTGGAATTGTTTCAAGGGCAGGAAGGTATGGCGGAACCTTTGCGCATAAGGATATTGCCTTTGAATTTGCCACATGGCTAAGCGCTGAGTTTAAGTTTTATTTAATTAAGGAATTTCAGCGGCTGAAATCTGATGAAAGCAGCCGCCTGCAACTGGAATGGAACCTGCAACGAACTATTGCTAAAATCAATTACCATATTCATACGGATGCCATCAAGGCAAACCTGATTCCTCAAGAAGTTACCCGCCATCAGGCCAGTTTGGTTTATGCGAGCGAAGCTGATTTACTGAATGTGGCTTTATTTGGTACTACTGCCGCTGCCTGGCGGGATGAACACCCGGGCGAGACCGGAAACATAAGAGATCATGCCAGCCTTGAACAACTGGTGGTGCTGAGTAATATGGAAGGAATTAATGCTTTACTAATTCAGCAGGGAATACCACAGGGAGAACGACTTGTTCAACTCAATAAGGTGGCGATTGCCCAAATGAAATCTTTGCTGGAAAACAATGCCAGAAAAAAGCTGAAATAAATAAGTAAGAATAAATAAATGTTATGGTAGTGAGAATACTTATAAGGGTACAACCGCTTTTTTATTTTAAAATATTTTATATATTTAATAGACCTGACTTATTGCCTGCTGATGCTATGAGGTATTCGTTTTATCTGCGTTTTTGGATTGCTTCGGTTGCTAACTAAAATCAGGAAAGTTTTGGAGGAATAAAAAAAGCGACTTGCGCCGCTTTGAATGTTTTCACAACGGAATAATCCTTATTGTGATTTGCTTTCAGCAATAAAACTAACAAACATATTCAAATGAGCAAAAAAATTCTTGGGCTTGACTTAGGAACAAATAGTATCGGGTGGGCATTGGTAGAGCAAAATTTTGAAAATAAATACGGAAAAATTCTTGGAATGGGTAGCCGTATTATTCCTATGTCGCAGGACATAATAGGTGAATTTGGAAAAGGAAATTCCGTTTCCCAAACTGCAGAAAGAACACGCTTTAGAAGTATCCGTAGATTAAGAGAAAGATATCTTTTAAGAAGGGAAAGGCTACATAGAGTTTTGAATGTTTTGGGCTTTTTGCCCGAACATTATGCGGCTGAAATTGATTTTGAAAAGCGCTTAGGCAAATTTTTGGATGAGTCTGAGCCAAAAGTTGCATGGAAAAAAAATAACGAAGGTAAATTCGAGTTTCTATTTCAAAAATCCTTCGCTGAAATGATTGAAGATTTTAAATCCAGCGGACAAGAAATAAAAATACCGTATGACTGGACAATTTACTATCTGCGCAAAAAAGCACTCATGGCTAAAATAGAAAAAGAAGAATTGGCCTGGTTGATTCTAAATTTCAATCAAAAGCGGGGTTATTATCAATTGCGGGGGGAAGATGATGAGATACCTTCTAATATAAAAGAATATGTAGAGTTGCTTACGGTTGTTAAAATTGAAAAAGGTGAACCTGATAAAAAAAACAATAAAAAATATTGGTATAACATCACTTTAAATAATGGATGGGTTTATTCTGCAACTTTTTCTTCTGAACCCCAATGGCTAAACGCCGAAAAAGAATTTCTAGTTACAGAAGAACTTGATGAAAATGGAGACATTAAAATTGTAAAGGATAGAAAACAAGACAAGGAAGGAAAAGAAAAAAGAAAAATAACGCCTCTACCAACGTTTGATGAAATTGATTTGATGAGCAAAGCTGATCAAGATAAAATCTACAAAAAAATTAAAGCCAAAACAGAAGTAACAATCAGCAATAGCGGTAAAACTGTTGGTGCTTATATCTATGATACCTTACTTCAAAAACCACAACAAAAAATAAGAGGCAAATTAATACGCACCATTGAGCGCAAATTTTACAAAGAAGAATTAAAAGATATTCTGCAAAAGCAGATTGAGCTGCAGCCCGAATTGTTTAGTAATGATTTATATAACGAATCTGTTCGAGAATTGTACAGAAACAATGACGCCCACCAATTACAATTGAGTAAGAAAGACTTTGTTCATCTTTTCTTGGAAGATATTATTTTTTTCCAAAGGCCGTTACGCAGCCAGAAATCTTCTATTGGCAATTGCACGCTTGAATACAGGAAATACAAAGACGAAACAGGAACAGAGCATACACAGTGGCTTAAGATTATTCCCAAATCAAACCCATATTACCAGGAATACCGATTGTGGCAATGGATATATAACTTGTCCATCTATAAAAAAGATGATGACAGTAATGTAACCACTGAGTTTTTAAACGGCCCGGAGGATTGGGAAGCTTTGTTTGAGCTTCTTAATAATAGAAAAGAAGTGGAGCAAAAGACATTGATCAAATATTTTCTTGAACAAAAAGGATTTAAAGGAAAGATGTTAGCTGCCGAGGTTGAAAAATATCGATGGAATTATGTAGAAGACAAAAAATATCCCTGCAACGAAACAAAAACGCAAATCAGCTCAAGGCTTGAAAAAGTACAGGGTATTAGCACCGGTTTTTTAACAAGAGAAATTGAACAGCAACTATGGCATATCATTTATTCCGTAACAGATAAGATTGATTATGAAAAAGCCTTAAAATCATTTGCATTCAAACATCAATTGGATGAAAAATCATTTATAGAGGTATTCAAAAAATTTCCTCCGTTTAAAAGTGATTACGGTTCATACTCTGAAAAAGCAATTAAAAAATTATTACCCTTACTACGCCTCGGAAAGTATTGGAGTTGGGATGCCATTGATAAAAACTCAAAAGACAGAATTCAAAAGATTTTGTCAGGCGAATATGATGAAACCATTAGAGATAAAATTAGAGACAAAGCATTTCATCTTAAACAAGAAGATCATTTTCAGGGTTTACAATTGTGGCTGGCTCAATATATAGTTTATGGAAGACATTCTGAGGCAGCTGAAATCGGCAAATGGAATTCAGTAGATGACCTAGAACAATATCTTCAAGATTTTAAACAACATTCCCTGCGCAACCCTATAGTGGAGCAGGTTGTAACCGAAACGATTCGTGTAGTAAAGGATATTTGGGCTAAGTATGGTAAAGGAGCCAAAGATTTCTTTAATGAAATACATATTGAGCTGGGAAGAGAAATGAAACTGCCTGCTGAAGAAAGGGACAGAATGACCAGGCAGATTACAGAAAATGAAAATACTAATCTTCGTATTAAAGCCCTGCTGGCAGAATTGATGAATGATGCCAATGTGGAAAATGTTCGGCCATATTCGCCGATGCAACAAGAAATACTTAAAATATATGAAGATGGCGTACTTAATTCTGACATTGAAATACAAGAAGACATTCTTAAAATCAGTAAAACAGCACAGCCATCCTCATCGGATTTGAAGCGTTATAAACTTTGGCTTGAGCAAAAGTACCGTTCCCCGTACACAGGCGAAATTATTCCGCTCAATAAACTTTTCACAGCAGAATATGAAATAGAACACATCATACCGCAAAGCAGATATTTTGATGATAGTTTAAGTAACAAAGTGATTTGTGAGGCAGCCGTGAATAAATTAAAAGACAATCATGTAGGCTTAGCATTTATTAAAAACTTTCATGGCCAAATTGTGGAATGTGGTTTAGGGAAAAAAGTAAAGATTCTGGAAGTGAACGTATATGAAGAATTTGTAAAACAGCACTATGCGAAAAACCGGAGTAAACGTAATAAACTTTTGTTGGAAGATATTCCTGAAAAAATGATAGAAAGGCAAATGAATGACACCCGCTATATCAGCAAATTTATATCGGGTATATTATCAAATATTGTTCGTGCCGAAGTAAATGACGATGGCGTAAACTCTAAAAACTTATTACCTGGAAATGGAAAAATAACCAGCGAATTAAAACAGGATTGGGGATTAAATGACGTTTGGAATGAACTGATTATACCACGTTTTGAAAGGATGAATCAGTTGACAAATTCAACTCACTTTACTGTATGGAATGAACACCATCAAAAGTTTTTACCTACTGTTCCCCTGGAATTATCAAAAGGATTTTCAAAGAAGAGAATAGATCATCGCCATCATGCCTTGGATGCGTTGGTGATTGCATGTGCAACAAGAAACCATATCAATTTACTCAATAATCAATCTGCAAGATCGGATACCAAACGATATGATCTTAAGAGAAAGTTGATGCGTTTCGAGAAGGTTGCATACAATCATCCAAAAACAGGCGAACGCATAGAAAGAGAAGTACCCAAAGGTTTTCTTAAGCCTTGGGAAAACTTTACCATTGATACTAAAAACAGCCTGGAAAATATAATAGTGAGTTTTAAGCAAAATCTTCGTGTGATTAATAAAGCAACTAATCGTTATGAAAAATGGGTAAAAAAGGATGGGGTAAAAACAAAAGAAATTGTTGAACAAAAAGGCGTGAATTGGGCAATCAGGAAACCTATGCATAAAGACACTGTTTATGGTAAAATCGACTTAGCCCGAATAAAAGTTCCTAAAGGAAAGATACTTACAGCCACCAGAAAGTCATTGGATGCAACGTATGACTTAAAATCCATTGAAGCCATAACAGACACGGGAATACAGAAAATTTTGAAAAACTATTTAGCAAGCAAGGGCAATAATCATGAATTGGCATTTTCACCAGAAGGAATTGAAGAAATGAATAAGAACATTCGTAGCTACAATGATGGGAAACCACACCAGCCAATTTATAAAGTCAGGTTTTTTGAATTGGGAAGTAAATTCACATTGGGTCAGTCTGGCAATAAGAAAACTAAATATGTAGAAGCGGCCAAAGGCACTAATTTATTCTTTGCTATTTATGAGAATGACATGGGAAAATGTAGTTATGAAACCATTCCTCTGAACATTGTAATAGAAAGGCAAAAACAAGGACTAACCCCGGTGCCTGAAAAAAATGAGAAAAACGAAAAACTACGATTTCAGCTTTCACCAAATGATATAGTATTTGTACCAACAGATGATGAAATTGAAAATGCACATAACATTGATTTTGCCAATTGGACGAAAAAGCAGAAAGAACAGATTTACAAAATTGTAAGCTTTACTGGTTCTCGCCTTTCTGCAATACCAATTAATGTTGCCACCACTATCGTAAATAAAGTTGAGTTTACTCAATTAAATAAAATAGAATTAATAAAAGAAAAAGATGTTTTAATAAAACTATACTCAGACAGATTAGGAAATATTTCCTTTCATAAATAAAGTGCTAAAGGAATAAACCATACTAAAACTGATATTCATCCGTTTTATCATAGTAAACACCCAAATCCTATGATCAAGCGGACCCTTTATTTTGGCAACCCGGCTTATCTCAAAACACTGAATGAGCAGTTGGTAATGGAACTGCCTGATACCGGCGAAACCAAACAGGCTGCCATTGAAGACATCGGTCTGCTGATTCTTGACCACCGGCAGATTACCATTACACAGGCCCTGCTCTCCAAACTACTGGCCAATAATACTGCTGTTATTACCTGCGATGATACCCACCACCCCACTGGTATGCTGCTGAATCTTGACGGCAACAGTTTACAAAGCCAGAAACACCAGGCACAATTGGAAGCCAGCCTTCCTTTAAAAAAACAGTTATGGCAGCAAACAGTAATCGCTAAAATTCAAAACCAGGCAGCCTTACTTATACAGGAACGAGAAGAAGCCAAATATTTATTGAAACTGGCAGAGGAAGTAAAAAGCGGTGATGCAGATAATTGTGAGGCACAGGCCGCCGCTTATTACTGGAAGCGGGTGTTTCCTGCCTTTCTTGAATTCAGACGAGAGCGTTACGGGCCGCCTCCCAATCACCTGCTTAATTATGGATATGCTATTTTAAGGGCGCTGGTGGCGAGGAGCCTTGTAGCCAGCGGACTGCTACCCACATTCGGCATTCACCACCGAAACCAGTACAACAGTTACTGCCTGGCCGATGATATTATGGAGCCTTACCGCCCTTTTGTAGATAAAGTGGTGTGTGATATTGTACGTATGAACGGAAAGTTTTTGGACATGACCCCCAAGATGAAGGCTGCCCTGCTGGCCATACCTGCTATGGATGTACAGATGGGCGGGCAAAAAAGCCCGCTGATGAATGCAGTGCAGCGGAGCACGGCCAGCCTTGCGAAATGCTTTGAAGGGAAAACGAGGAAGCTTTTATATCCAGACCTCACCCCCTGACCCCTCTCCGAAGGAGAGGGACGGTACTGAAGTACATTGATCATCTATACAACTATTTCATCATCAAGACATCAGTATGCTCCAATATCTCAAAAGCTATTTGCTATGTATGAACGCTTTAACGCCTATAGAATCATGTGGGTTTTAGTGTTTTTTGACCTGCCCATTGATACCAAGAAGGACCGGAAGATCTATGCCCGGTTCCGAAAAGATATACTGGCCGATGGCTTCAGTATGTTTCAGTTCAGTATTTACCTGCGGCACTGCCCCAGCCGTGAAAATGCAGAAGTACATATTAAACGGGTAAAGGGTATTTTACCGCCTAAGGGTCATGTAGGCATTATGTGTATTACGGATAAGCAATTTGGTATGATGGAAATTTTCAGGGGCAAGGAAGCAGTAGAAAGCCCCGAAACGGTACAACAACTGGAGCTTTTTTAATAAAACAGGATGAAAAAAATGCGTGTACTACCCATTTTTTTCATCCTGAAAAGCGGCCTAAGTCTTTGATTTTGCTGTTTTTAACCAAAAGCAGTTGTTAAAGAACTAAGCTACTTAATAATTTGAAAGCAAATCACAACTCCCCACATTATCGGCGCATGGCAAAGAGTGTTGTTAAAGAACTAAGCTACTTAATAATTTGAAAGCAAATCACAACAAAGATGAATGATGATAAAAAGGCCATCAAGTTGTTAAAGAACTAAGCTACTTAATAATTTGAAAGCAAATCACAACTAGCTTAAAAGACTATTCTTTTAAAGAAAGTTGTTAAAGAACTAAGCTACTTAATAATTTGAAAGCAAATCACAACTGATGTAACAATAAATAGATTTTCAAATGGGTTGTTAAAGAACTAAGCTACTTAATAATTTGAAAGCAAATCACAACTATTGTGTAGTTTTCCTTGATATAGTCTTAGTTGTTAAAGAACTAAGCTACTTAATAATTTGAAAGCAAATCACAACACTCCTGAGTGTATAACATATGCATTTTCTGTTGTTAAAGAACTAAGCTACTTAATAATTTGAAAGCAAATCACAACGTAGTATCATGGAGATATATCAATAATAGGTTGTTAAAGAACTAAGCTACTTAATAATTTGAAAGCAAATCACAACATCTGATGCAGCTAATAATAAACCGGCTCCGTTGTTAAAGAACTAAGCTACTTAATAATTTACATCTTTATTTGTTATTGTTAGTTTGCCCGAGTGGCCTTTGCTGTGCTGCAGTTGAAAGCAAATCATAAGGTTTGAAAAATGTTACCGGATATATCTTAAACTGTTGAAGAAAAATGAAGGAAGCTGCTGGTAAACATTTATTTTTTGTATAGGTTGGTATTGGTATCAACCATATACGGTTCAATAATTTCTGCAGGTACGGGTACCTGCCGGGAAGAATACTATTAAAAGATTTTGTTTATCTTCGCTAAAATTTAACACCGCAATTACAGCATTTTTATCAGCCGCAATTGTTTACAAAACAACCCTACCCCATTCTCTAAGCACCGAAATTCATTGTGAGCTTTATGTTGACCATAGGCCTCTTGTGGATTTCAGGAATTATGCAACGGATATAGAAGCATTAAGCCTTTCTTCCCTGAAAGAAGGTGCCTATTTCATTATTACCTGTGCCTGCGGGTGTCCGGGATGTGCAGGTATTGATATGCCTGTACGAGTAACACATGAAAAAGAATATGTAACCTGGTACCCGGCGAACCCTCTGCCAGAAAGAATACTTACATTCAAAAAAGAAGATTATCACTATTCAATTTACAGCTTATTAAATGAATATTTAGTTACTACGGAACGGTATCGACGAAAATTCATGAACGCTGACTGGCATATGAAGCCTTCCGTTTATTTGTATAATCATAAATATCTTTTACAAATGAGAGAAAAGTTGGCTAAATTGATACTGTGAGTTTTTGGTTAATTAAGAGGGTAACAACATCTTTTATTCCGCCTTCGCAGCAGTGTCTCCCACACTCAATTGCTCAAAACCTGCAAACAGCTAAATGGGCACATTAATGAAAAAAGAGGCCAACATCCTCTTGACCTCTTTTCATTTCATGAGGTTCAAATCTTACTTACCGGTAACTGCATTTTTATCAGCAACTGTTATACCCGCCAGCATACGACCCTGCGGTGTTTCCCTGGATGCATAGTACAGGTACAAGGTGGTGCTCTTTTTGTCGTTAGAACTTACGATCTCTTTTACCGGTACAGCAATCGCAAAGTTTTTTCCTTCCGCATTAGCAAACTGCCAGTGTTTCACCTTTTTTTGATCCGCATTTTTCAATTCCAGTGTGCGGCTTTTTCCTGCCATGCCGCAATGATAATACTTCACTTTTAACTCACTGTTGCTGTGTGTGGCATTGAGTTCAATGTTTTTAACCTGTTTCATTTCCAGGTTAAACTGCTGCAGCACCAGTTTGTTATCAATATAAATTTCGAACCCCTCGCCACCCATCGGCGAAACAAAGGAGTAAAGAACAGAACCGGCTGCTACCAGCAGCACTACGGCTACAAAATTTTTCAGTTTCATAATTGTAAATTTTAGAATGAAGAGATCAATGAACCATGTAAAGCTGGGAAAGCTTTGGCCAGCAATTTCATTTGTTTGACCACCGGGCTTTCTTACTTGATATAATGCATAGCTGATCTCTCCATCTCTGCCGGATCACGAACTACTCATGGGTTGTTGTGACTACAGTAACTCTTCCTTTTTCAAAAGGAAAGCAGTAGCTTTAAATACCCCCATACTAAAAACGCATTTTAAAAACTTCAGTATGAAAAAAATATTCTTTTCAATTTTGCTTTCTGTTATTTCATTATATGGCAATGGACAATCTGCTGTAGAAACAGAAATCAAACAACTGGAACAAACAGAAGTAACAGCCATTTTACAAAAAGATACCAATACACTCAAACAAATTTGGGCACCGGAGTTCTTTGTGAATAATCCAAGAAATACAATTTCACCCAACAGGGATGCTGTTATTGACGTAATGAAAGGAGGTTTAATCAATTACAGTCAATTTGATAGAATCGTTGAGCAGGTATATTTTCAGAAAGACATTGTTATTACCATGGGGCAGGAAACATTTGTTTCCAGGACCGACATTCCCGGAGTGAAAGCCGGTCAAACGTATAAAAGAAGGTTCACGAATATCTGGATGAACAAAGATGGCAAATGGCAACAGGTTGCAAGACATGCTTCGATTATTTGTCAATAGTCATTGTGCCAAAGCGTAAAAAACAAGCCCGTCAATTGTGACGGGCTGTTTGTCATCTATCTCATGCTCTCCTTATGCTAAATCAAAACGATCCAGGTTCATCACTTTGGTCCATGCAGCTGCAAAATCATGTACAAACTTTTCTTTTCCATCTTCACAGGCATATACTTCTGCAATGGCACGCAGTTCTGTATTGGAACCAAAGATCAGGTCAGCACGTGTAGCGGTCCATTTCAGATCACCAGTGGCACGGTCTGTCCCAAAGAATCCCTGTTGTACGGGATCGGCTGCTTTCCATGTAGTACCAAAATCCAAAAGATTTACAAAGAAATCATTGGTCAACACCCCGGGCCTGTTGGTAAATACACCGTGTTTAGAACCATCATAGTTGGTATTGAGCACACGCATACCGCCAACCAGTACTGTCATTTCAGGAGCAGTAAGGGTTAAGAGTTGTGCTTTATCTACCAGGAGATCTTCTGAGGATGCTTTTGCTCTTCTGTTCAGGTAATTACGGAAACCATCCGCCACCGGTTCCAGCACCGCAAATGATTCAGCATCTGTTTGCTCCTGTGTTGCATCATTACGGCCAGGCGTAAACGAAACATTGATGGACACACCGGCATCTTTTGCTGCTTTTTCAACGGCAGCGGTTCCACCCAATACGATCAAATCTGCCAACGAAACTTTTTTTGTTCCTGTTTGTGCATTGTTGAATTCTTTTTGAATGCTTTCCAGTACGTCCAGCACTTTACTCAACTGTGCAGGATTGTTTACTTCCCAATACTTCATTGGCACCAGGCGAATACGGGCACCATTGGCACCTCCACGCTTATCACTGCCACGGAAAGTAGATGCCGAAGCCCATGCAGTTGAAACCAATTCACCCACACTTAAACCAGAAGAAAGAATTTTGGATTTTAACGAAGCGATGTCTGCATCATTGATCAATTCAAAATCAACAGCAGGGATGGGATCCTGCCAGATCAATTCTTCAGTTGGCACTTCCGGACCCAGGTATCTTGCTTTGGGCCCCATATCACGGTGTGTTAGCTTGAACCATGCACGTGCAAACGCATCGGCAAATGCATCAGGGTTCTCATAAAAACGGCGTGAAATTTTTTCATATGCAGGATCCACTCTCAATGCAAGATCAGTTGTCAACATAAATGGTTGATGAAACTTACCGGCAATATGCGCATCCGGTACCAAACCGGCACCGGCATCCCCTTTCGGTTTCCATTGATGAGCTCCTGCAGGACTCTTGGTTAATTCCCACTCGTAACCAAAAAGATTTTCAAAATAATTATTACTCCATTTGGTGGGCGTTGTTGTCCACGCTCCTTCCAAACCACTTGTGATCGTATCTTCTGCATTACCTTTTCCAAAACTATTTTTCCAGCCCATGCTTTGCTCTTCAATACTTGCAGCAGCAGGCTCTCTTCCCACATTACTTTCCGCAGCAGCTCCATGTGTTTTACCAAATGAATGACCGCCGGCGATCAACGCCACTGTTTCTTCATCATTCATGGCCATACGTCCAAATGTTTCCCTGATGTCACGTGCCGCAGCCAATGGATCAGGATTGCCATTAGGGCCCTGGGGATTTACATAGATCAAACCCATTTGCACAGCACCTAATGGATTTTCCAGTTCACGGTCACCGGTATAGCGCTTATCACCCAGCCATTCTGTTTCACTTCCCCAATACACATCTTCTTCCGGCTCCCACACATCTTCACGACCACCACCAAAACCAAAAGTTTTAAAACCCATGGATTCCAATGCACAATTACCAGCAAGGATCATCAGGTCAGCCCAGGAAAGTTTTTTTCCGTACTTCTTTTTAACAGGCCACAGAAGTAAACGTGCTTTATCAAGATTGGCATTATCCGGCCAACTGTTCAATGGTGCAAAACGTTGTGTACCGCTGCCACCTCCGCCACGGCCATCCTGGATGCGATAGGTACCGGCACTATGCCAGGCCATGCGTATGAAGAATGGACCATAATGACCATAGTCTGCTGGCCACCAATCCTGGGATGTAGTCATCAGCTCATAAATATCATTTTTTACAGCAGCAAGGTCTAATTTCTTAAACTCTTCAGAATAATTGAACTGCTCACCCATGGGGTTGGACAAAGAAGAATTCTGGCGAAGAATATTCAACTTTAATTGGTTGGGCCACCAATCATGGTTGCTGGTACCCGTACCGGCTCCTTTTTTTAACATGCCTTCCGTAAAGGGGCACTTAGCTACTCCATTTCCGTTAGCCGTTGTGCTGTGCGATGTCGTACTGCTCATTTGTTACGATTTAATTGTTTGAAATATATGTCTTGATATAAGCTGTAATGATAGAATGAGGCTATGCAAATGTACCAAGGCTGATAAATAAATCAAATTGATTATTTTTATAAACATATAATTATTATCTATGACGTTGACCCAACTGGAATACATTGCAGCGCTTGATACACACCGGCATTTTGTATTGGCCTCAGAAAAATGTTTTGTAACACAGCCCACCTTAAGCATGCAAATTCAAAAACTGGAAGAGGAGCTGGGCGTTAAGATCTTTGACCGTACCAAACAGCCGGTGATCCCTACTGAAATTGGCACACGCATCATTGCACAGGCAAGAATTGTGCTGAAGGAAGCAGGCTTGATCCGTGAAATGATCTCGGAACAAAAAGATACCATGACCGGTGAGATTCGAATTGGGGTGATACCAACCATCGCCCCTTACCTGCTGCCGCCATTATTCAAAACGATCCGTGAGAAATATCCGCAGGTAAAACTGGTGGTGAAAGAATTGATCACTGAAGATGTGATACATGAATTAAAAAATAACCGTTTGGATTGCGGCATTGTTGTAACCCCTTTAAAAGATGTTTCCATTAAAGAAGATATTTTATTTTACGAAGAGCTTTTTGTATATGTTTCAAGAAAGAATCGATTGTTTGATAAAAAGTATGTGATGCCTGCAGAAATTAACCCTGATCAACTTTGGTTGCTGGAAGAAGGACACTGCTTTCGTTCGCAGATTTTAAACTTATGTGAGCTGCAAAAACATACTGGTCTCAACTTCAAATATGAAACCGGCAATATTGAAACCCTGAAACGAATGGTGGACAAAACAGATGGCATTACCATTTTACCTGAACTGGCAGTTATGGAATTTGCAAAGCCGCAATTAAAATTTGTTAAAAGATTAAAAGAGCCAAGTCCTGCCAGGGAAGTGAGTCTTGTTACGCATCGGGATCATTTAAAAACAAAGCTTATTCAATTGCTGAAAGAAGAAGTGTTGTCCATTGTACCCAAACCCATGCAAAAACTGAATAAGAAAAAAGTTGTTGAGATCAATTACTGATCATAACTACCATTTACTTACCCATATTACAGAGTTTTGGTTACCCGTTCCATCATCCTCCCAATGTTTGTTACCCGGATCTTTGATCCATTGCCCATCCACAATAAATTTATAAAGATGCTTGCCCACGCCCACATGCATTTTAATCACCCATTCATCACCTTCACGTTGCATAGCAAACGAATGTGGTGACCATTGATTAAACTCACCAGCTATAAAAACTTCCTTTGCTTGGGCATAGCCTTTTAAACGGAAAACATAATCAGCACCGGTTACCAATACGGAATTTTCGCCAACTGATACATCAGAAGGATCTTTTATTTTCTTACCATCTACTTCAAACAAATATTCATGATTGCCTTTGCCAACCACGTATGGCAATATCCACCCACTATCCACTTTTTGCATCTGCAATTCATAGTTGCGCCATTTGTTGAAAGAGCCGATGAGCATTACTTTTTTGGCATTCCTATATCCTTTCAGATAAAACAAATGTGCCTCGCCGATGCGTTTTACTGAGTTTACCGAATGATATTCATTAGGTAACTGTACAGGATTTCCGGGATCAGCAAACCATGCACCCATTGAATAGAAACGATAGGTATGAGTTCCATCAGCCAGGTAAATGGGAATCGACCATCCATCGTTTGTTTTCGTCAATTCAATTTCTGATGCATCCCAATCATTAAAGCTTCCGGCAACAAATAGTTTTTTTAGATGGGTATATCCCTTCATCGAAAAATACTGGTTGGTTTTATAATAAACAGAGTTATCATTACCCATTCCATCATTTTCAATCAACGCATTGTCTTTGTCCACCATCCATTGATCATCAGCAATAAACTTGTAATAATGTTTCCCGGGAGGAAGTGGTACTGTTGCGATCCAGCCGCTGTCAACTTTTTTCATACGCAGCGCATCTGTCTTCCATTTATTAAAGGTTCCAGCCAGGTAAACGTTAGATGCGTTCCTGTAACCACGGAGATAGAAAACAACCAGCGAATCCTGAACAGCAAAATCATACTTATCCTTAAACCGGTTTACGCCATACACTGCCTCCCGTCCTGCAAAAGGCGGGTCATCAGGATTTTTCAGGTGCGACATGATCATATAATCAACAGGATTCTGCAACTGATCGTATGACTTTAATGTCCGGCTCAGAATCAATAGTTCTGAATTGTTCTTTACAACTGTCCATCCTGCTTTTTTCAGTGTGTCGGTCTTATTGGTTTGCAACACATTCACCAGATCCAATTCAAATAAATTGTATTTAGCAATGAACTCTTTTAATTGGTCCGCAGGAATTGTTTTACCAACCGATACATACATATGGCCATTCTTTACTGTACACCATGCCAATGGCGGCTGTGCCTGCACAGGACCCAAGAGCAGCAGGAATAAGATGATTCCTGTTGCCCGCAACCACCATTTATGTTTCATCATTTCCATATATACATCTTCCTTGTTACAAAGTTAAATCCAATTTGATGCCTGCTCAGAAAGTCAAACCCAAGCATGCCGTCAATATTCTGTTCATATACAAAACTCATTTTTTCAAGATTGGTCACCAACACCGGCATAGAATGAATGAACAATGTTCCTATTTTGAAATTACGCATCTCTCCATAAAGTGCATCTGTTTTAGAGCCGCCAGTTCCGTTGAGCTTGGTAGTTGAGTGAATGGTTACACTATCCAGTACAAAACCCGGTAGTCTTGCGTCAATCACATTCGACTCAGCACCTGTATCAATGATAAACATCAATTTTCGGTTACCAATTTTTCCCTGTGTCAGCACTTTATTGCTACGCATGATAATATCCATCTCCAAAGCCTCTTTACGATCAAATATAGCAGCTGTATTTCCTGACTTCTTTTCTGTTTTACTGATGAGCCGAAAATGCAAAAGGTTGTTTTGAAAATCAATCACCATTTCAAACCGCCGGAACAACTGCATCCCCAGCAAACCAAGTATCCTGGTACCTTTAATATTCTCTATATGCCCCAGGCTGATTCTGTCTGCATACAATTTATGCCATTGAATACCGCCAAACGAAAACTCTTTTATTCTTGTTGGCAACAATGCATCTACTGCCCCCGTAATACCACCTGTTCGTTCATTCGTCTCAACATCTTCTGCTTTGTAATCACGAAAATAAGTGCTGTTCAAGATCATTCCCGGTGCACCGGTATCCAAAATAAAATTGCCTTCTATAGTGTCAACCTTTGCTTTTATGATGATCAAGTTACCGGCACGGCTAAAAGGAACCGTGCTGCTTACAGAATCTGAACTTACAATTACATCTTCTTCAAACGGAGAGGAAAGTTTTTTAGCAGGAGATGTTTTCTCTTCCGGGTCCTGTTTTTTGTTTCTATCATCAGTCCATTTTTTACCGGCACCTGTACATACGAGTATGCAGATACACAGCAACAGTGTGCGGGTTGATGATAAGATTGATGACATAAGGTTTAATTCCAACCTGAAATTAGAAACTCATTTGCACTCCATAAAACCAATGAAAACATGCATCCACCGCCCATCAGGCTTTAACAATCAGATGGCTTTGATGGAAGGATAAAAGCGGGGATGAATTGTGTAACCTTCCCAGAGTTGCAGGATCCTCAAGGAATCTTTGTAAAAAACATAATCCCGCCAAAAAAGCGGGATTATTCATTAACCAAAAAACATCATTTGAAAAAGCTTTCTATAAAGTTCGGAGAACCGGATTGTGGTTACAAAGGAGATTTTTAAGTCAGAGGATTGGATCATCAGGAATTCTTCTGGATCTTAAAAACGGGCTGATGCAAATGTAGAATGGTAATGCTTGCAAAAGCAACTAAAAAGGGTGCTATTGCACCCTGAAAAGCTGAAAAGAATTCTCATCAAACGTTTGATAGTAAAAATTCTACTCTTTAATCATATTACCACTACCTGCGATCTTTTGTTTTACATTCACCGGATTGCCTGCATAATGCACATCACCACTGCCGGCAATATGTACATCCAGGTTTTGACTGCAATAACTCCATACATTTCCACCACCGGCAATATGTACTTCTGTGTTTTCTGTTTTCAGTTCCCTGCATTTAATATCACCACTTCCGGCAATACGATACACAGCATCCCTTGTATTACCTGCAAGAGAAGCATTACCGCTTCCTGAGATGCGAACTGTAATTTTTGGAGCATCAACTTCACTGACTCTTATATCCCCGCTGCCGGCAATACTGAATTCAACAGCCTCATCAGATTTCAATGCCGTTTCAGCAACAATATTACCACTGCCGGCAATACCCAATTCTCTGAAACGGGGAGCTGTTACAAATACTTTCATATCATGTTTGGGACGCAGATTGACACCCCGGCGAACTCTTACTTTCAATTCCCCATTCTCCACCTCTGTAGTTATATACTTCATAAGGTTTTCTTCTGCTTCAATCCGTACAGTATAACCCTCGCCCTGCGTAACATACAGATCAAAAGAACCGGCGGTTTTCACACCATTAAAGCTTCCCTCGTTACGGTTGCTGGTGATGACATTACCATTACCTCTTACACTTCTCCATCTGCAGGAGGATACAGTCAATAATACCATTGCTAAAATTGCGGCAGCATACAATCTGTTCATTGAAATCATTTTTTGGTTTTTGAAAATAAACGCAGCATCATGATGTACATGATGTGACTTAGTGGGGAAAGTTGGAACAGGTCAAAGATACATCTGTACAAAACATCTTCAAACTCTTCTGTAAGATTTACGGTAAGACGCAGTTTTGAGAAGGTAAAATACCTGTCTTGAAGGATTTTGTTACCTTCGCCGCACCATGACAGACAAGATTCTCATCCTCGATTTTGGAAGCCAGTATACCCAGTTAATTGCCCGTGCCGTTCGTGAATGTAATGTGTATTGTGAAATTGTTCCTTACCACAAACCGGTTGTAAAAGATGAGTATTTGAAAGGAATCATCCTCAGCGGCAGTCCTTTTTCAGTAAATGACCCCAATGCCCCGATGGTGGATGTAGAATTGCTCACCAAATCCCTTCCTGTTCTTGGGATTTGTTACGGAGCACAATTAACTGCCAAACAATTAGGAGGCCGTGTAGAGAAAAGTGAAAAGCGTGAATATGGAAGGGCTATGTTACACAAAAAAGAGTCGGATATACTGTTCCAAAATGTTAGTGATGTATCACAGGTTTGGATGAGTCATGCTGACACCATTCTTGAGCTACCCCAGGGGTTTGAACTGATGGCAACGACAGATTCTATTCCTGTAGCAGCTTTCAAAGCCAATGGAACCTTTGCTCATCCGTTGTACGGTTTGCAGTTCCACCCTGAAGTATATCATTCAACAGAAGGTAAAAAAATTCTGAAGAACTTTTTAATGGATATCTGCGGTTGCACAGGCGACTGGACTCCTGCTTCATTCATCAATGAAACGGTTGCCGCTCTTCAACAGCAAATTGGAAACAGGAAAGTGATCATGGCATTGAGTGGCGGGGTTGATTCAACAGTTGCTGCCACACTCATTCATAAAGCAATCGGCAAAAACCTGTTTGGCATTTTTGTGGATAATGGCGTGCTGCGTAAAGATGAATTTCAACAGGTGCTGAATACTTACAATACCATTGGTCTGAATGTAAAAGGTGTGGATGCCAAAGAACATTTTTATACAAAACTCGCAGGCAAAAGCAACCCGGAAGAAAAAAGAAAGATCATTGGCGGCACTTTTATTGAAGTGTTTGACCGTGAATCTCATCAAATTGAAGGTGTTGAGCTTTTAGGGCAAGGCACTATTTACCCAGATGTGATTGAAAGTGTTTCTGTTCATGGCCCTTCTGTCACCATCAAATCCCATCACAACGTGGGTGGTTTGCCGGATACAATGAAATTGGAATTAGTGGAACCACTTCGCTTTTTATTTAAAGATGAAGTGAGAAGAGTGGGTACTGAATTAGGAATTCCTGCAGACTTGATCAACCGTCACCCATTTCCCGGCCCCGGATTGGCGATTCGTATTTTGGGTGAAGTAACTGAAGAAAAAGTGGACCTGTTACAACGTGCCGATGCTATTTACATTAATGGTTTAAAAGAACATGGATTGTATGATAAAGTGTGGCAGGCAGGCGCCATCCTGCTCCCGGTGCAAAGTGTGGGTGTAATGGGTGATGAACGCACTTATGAATATACATTGGCGTTGCGTGCCGTTACTTCGGTGGATGGTATGACAGCTGACTGGGCACATCTGCCTTACGAATTTTTGGCACATATTTCGAATGAGATCATCAACAAAGTACGGGGCATTAACCGTGTAGTGTATGACATCAGCAGCAAACCGCCTGCAACCATTGAATGGGAATAAACATCTGCCAACTGAATCCTGGAACGTATGAAGAAATATCTGTTTGTTATTGTATTGATCTTTTTGGCTGCTGCAGGCAAAGCTCAGGAAGTACAGAAGAAAATATACCGTATTGGTTTGTTTGTAAACCTGTACCTGGATTCGTCTTTTGAAGGCGATAAATACAGGTTTGATAAACAGATGCCACGCCATATTTTACCGGGACTGGATTTTACTGAAGGAGCATTGATGGCAGCAGATTCGATTACCGGCGGAGGCAAATTTAGTATTTCTGTTTTTGATATTCGCTCAGCAGAACAAAATATTACCCAGCTAAAGAATGATCTTGCATTTGATTCACTTGACCTGATGATCGGTGCAGTGGCTGGAGTTGATTACAGGCAGTTGGCCGAAATTGCTTTTCAAAAAAACATCCCGTTTGTTTCTGCTACATTCCCAAATGATGGAGGTGTTACCAATAACCCATTCACCATCATCGCCAATTCAACATTGCCTGTTCATTGTGAAGCGTTGTATAATTTTATTCTCCGCAATTTTGCGACAGCCAATATTATCTATCTCCGTAAAAAAGGCCAGCAGGAAGACAGGCTTGCTTCTTACTTTGAAACCTATAATAAAGGAACAGGTAACAACACATTGCTGAGATGGAAGATCATCAGTGCCGATTCCATCAGCAGCAGAACATTTGTCAACAGCCTCGATAGTGAACGTGTAAACGTATTGATTGCAGGTTCTTTGGATGAACGATTTGCTGTGCAAATGATCAATGCCTCTATACTGTTACAAAAGAAATATGATCTGCAGTTGATTGGTATGCCTACATGGGAAACATTAAAGGAAATGAACAGTCCTGAATGGAAAAATATACCCTTATACTACAGCACCAACTTCTTTAATAACGGATCGGCCAAATGGATCCATTTCACAAAAACCTTTACTGATTCCACCTATGGACGTCCGAGTGATCTTGCATTCAAGGGTTTTGATCTCACTTATAACTTCTGCAACCTGCTGCTGAAATATGGACCTGAGTTCAGCAAAAACATCAATGACAAATCGTTCCGTTGGTTCTTGGATTATGATTTCAGACCCGTATTCAATAAAACAAGCGGTCGTCCGGATTATTATGAGAACAAACGCATTTATATTCTCAAAAAGGTAAATGGTTTGGTATCAAGAATGAACTAACCGTTTCAACTATTTTTCCTGTTGTTTGTTTTTTGATGTATGCCGCATCAGAAACAACATCTTCCGCAAAAAATTTGCATTGTCTGCAACCGCCCCTTTTCCTGGCGCAAGAAATGGGCAACCGTTTGGCAGGAAGTAAAATATTGCAGTGATCGCTGCCGGAATTCCCGCTCTCAAAAAACAAAAAACGTAAATTGAATTCCTAATTACTTTTTGTGAGTTTACAACAATCGAAAGGATATAAGGTGATTCATGAATGGTTTGCCGGCAAATCCATCCACCCCTTTTCATTCCAGGAAGAAGCGTGGCAGCATATTCTTAATCATCAAAGCGGTCTTGTCAATGCCCCTACGGGATGCGGCAAAACATTTTCTGTTTTTATCGGTTCATTAATTCAGTACATCAATAGCAATCCTGATCATTATCAAACAACAAAGAACAATGGTTTGCAATTGTTGTGGATCACGCCACTGAGAGCATTGGCAAAAGATATCGGTCGTGCTATGGAAGAAGTAATTGCTGAACTGGGGATGCAATGGAAGATCGGTATTCGAAACGGAGATACAACTACGGCGGAACGAGCCCAACAGAAAAAACAAATGCCGGAAGTGCTCATCATTACACCCGAAAGTTTGCATTTACTGCTGGCGCAAAAAGGATATGCAGAACTGTTTCAGCACTTAAAAATCATTGCTGTAGATGAATGGCATGAGTTGATGGGAAGCAAAAGAGGTGTACAGGTAGAGTTAGCAATCAATAGGATTGTAAATGTTCAACGCTCACTATTCAATACACAATGTTCAGTTTGGGGTATCAGCGCCACGATTGGAAATTTAGAACAAGCAAAAGAAGTATTGCTTGCAACGATCAACCAAAAAGGTGTGATCGTAAAAGCATTGATGAAGAAACAAATCCAGGTTGAATCCATTCTTCCTGATGAAATAGAAAACTATCCCTGGGCAGGACACCTTGGTCTTAAATTGATCGACAAGATCATTCCTATCATTCACGAAAGTAAAACCACACTCATCTTCATCAACACAAGAGGCATGAGTGAACGATGGTACCAGGAATTACTCACGCATGCTCCCGATCTGGCAGGCGCTATTGCTTTACACCATGGGAGTATTGAACAGGAACTGCGTTTGTGGGTAGAAGAAGCTTTGCATACGGCTAAACTGAAAGCAGTTGTTTGTACAGCTTCGCTGGACCTGGGAGTTGATTTTCGTCCGGTGGAAACTGTTATTCAGGTTGGTTCCCCCAAAGGAGTTTCCCGTTTTTTACAACGTGCAGGACGAAGCGGCCACAGTCCTGATGCTGTAAGTAAAATCTATTTTCTTCCTACACACTCACTGGAATTAGTGGAAGCAGCTGCATTAAAAACTGCGATTGATGAGCAGGTTATTGAAAGTAAAGAACCGATGCTGCTGTGTTTTGATGTATTGATTCAATATCTCAACACATTAGCGGTTTCGGATGGATTAGCTCCTGATGAAATATATAAAGAAATCAAACAAACATTTTGTTTCAGAGAGATGACTGAAGATGAGTGGGAGGAAGTAATACAGTTTATTGTAGAAGGTGGTAAGGCCCTGCAGCAATATGATGACTACCGTAAAATGGAATTCATTGGCGGCAAGTATAAAATCACCGGTCGCAGAATTGCTATGCGTCATCGTTTGAATATCGGCACCATTGTAAGTGACTTGATGCTGAAAGTGCGGATGCTCAATGGCGGTTATATCGGCATGATCGAAGAATATTTTATTACAAGATTAGAAGTGGGTGATTCCTTTGTGATTGCAGGAAGAAATGTGGAGCTGGTACAAATCAAAGACATGACCGTACTGGTAAAGAAATCAACATCCAAAAAAACAATTGTACCCAGCTGGAACGGTGGACGCATGAGCTTAACTGCCAATCTTGGGCGAAAGCTGAGAGAAACTTTCAATGAAGTATCGGCACAGTTGCACGACAGGAATGTACTCAGCAGTTCACCTGAATTATTACATCTCACTTCCTTGTTTCAGCTTCAGCAGGAATTGTCGCATATCCCTAAGGATGATGAATTACTGATTGAACACCATGAAAGCAAGGATGGCTATCATTTACTGGTGTATCCATTTGAAGGCCGCCAGATCCATGAAGCTATGAGTGCTATTCTTGCGTACAGAATTGGCAAATTATATCCGCTTACGTTTTCAATCGCCATGAATGATTATGGATTTGAATTATTAAGTGACCAACCCATTCCGGTAGATGACACCAATGCCTCCAATTTATTTTCGCTTGATGATTTAACGGTTGATATGCAAAGAAGTGTAAACGCAACCGAAATGGCCAGAAGAAAGTTTCGTGATATTGCCGTGATTGGAGGATTGATCGTACAAACCGCACCCGGCGAGCAAAAGAAAGCAAGGCATTTACAGGCATCTGCGAGTTTACTGTTCAATGTATTTACAGAATATGATGCCAGGAATGTATTGCTGAGGCAGGCATACCAGGAGGTATTTGATCAGCAAATGGAGGAAGTACGATTGAGAGCAGCTTATCAGCGGATCAATCAAAGCAGGATTATTATTACTGTACCCCCCAAATTCACACCTCTCTCCTTCCCCATTATTGCTGACGGACTGAACCGCAACAATCTTTCAACAGAAAAGATCGAAGACCGTATTCGCAGGATGCAGGAGCAATTAGCCAAGGAATAACAGCATTTTGTCAAGACTTTGAAGGTTCTATTCACTTTCTCATTATTTTTATCAAAACAACAAACATGATCAGGAAAATTTTATATGTGCTCTTAGCCGCATTGGTGATCATTCAATTCTTCAGGCCGGGTCGTAATCAATCTGCCGGGCCATTCCCAAATGATGTTACCACTCAATTTCCGTTAGCATCGGAAACAAAGGCAGTTTTGGAAGTTGCCTGTTATGATTGCCATAGTAACAATACACGTTACCCCTGGTATACAAATGTACAGCCTGTTGGCTGGTGGCTACAAAATCATGTGAATGAAGGAAAACGTGAATTAAATTTCTCTGAATTTGCTACCTATGCCCCCAAAAAACAACATCATAAGTTTGAGGAGATCAAAGAAGCTGTTACTGAAGGATGGATGCCGCTTGACAGCTATAAATGGATACATAAAGATGCTGTACTAACAAAAGAGCAAAGCACAGCTATAGCAAAATGGTGTGATGAAAATATGGCAAAGTTACCGGCACCTGAGCCAAAAAAATAACTTAAAAAGAAAAAGCCCCGCAAATGCGGGGCTTTTTATGCTTCTTATTAGTGTGTAAGATACTTACGTTGTAATGTATAAAGTATAATAAACACAATTGGAATTACCAGGCCAAATGCTCCTAAAAAGCCAAGACCACCCATACCAATAATAACCATATTCACAATTGGCGGAACAATTTCGCCACCAACATAAATATTATAACCCTGCATTTTACGTTTCCGCATTTGCATAGCTCCGTAAAAACAGGCAATGGCACCCAAAACTGTAATAACCATAATAAGTGTTCTGTTCTCGTATTGCTTTTTTACAGTTTCACTTGCTGCACTCACAACAGAAGAAAAAGGATTCTTTTCTGCTGCAGCAGCGTTTTCAGATAATCCTTCATAGATCTTGTAACTGGAAGCAATTGTAAAATAGTTAACCAGGCCACTTATTAATTGGAGAGCACTGCCGATATAGGTGAGAATGGTTAATACATTTAAACCTTGTGGCAGGGTTTTTAAATCACTTTCTTCAAGATTCAGTTGGTCTTGAATTTGATTCATGTCTGTCATATGCATTTAGTTTAGTTACGCCAAGATAGAAAAGTTTTGAATTGTTATCGCTTAAAAAACGGACCGTTTATTCACAACCCATATTTCCACTTAGACTTTATAATCATCCAGTGAATTTGACAAAATATCATTACCGTTCATCATCTCATTCCCGCTCTTCTTACATTTGCATTCCGGATGCAACAACCTGTTCAAATTTCTATACAAGGTCAAAATCTATGGCTTTCAGCCGAACGTTGTATGTTCTGGGAACAGGAAAAAGCGCTCATTATTTCTGATATTCATTTTGGTAAAAGCGGGCATTTCAGAAAGGAAGGAATCGGCATCCCTCAGACTGTGTTCAAAGAAGACCTGCAGCGTTTGTTTGCACAAATTCAATTTTATAAACCCAATGAGCTGATAATTGTTGGTGATTTTTTTCACAGTCATATTAACAATGAAGCTTTGTTATTTGAAAAATGGCGAAAGGATATTGCACAACTACCCATTCAGCTTGTTACAGGCAACCATGATATTTTACCAAAAGAATGGTACAACAGGAACGCTGTTGAATTGCATGGCGAGCATTTTACCAAACATTCATTTTGCTTTGTTCATGAATTTGAAAAAGAGAAACATACAGATGAAAGTTTGTATTATATTTCAGGACATATCCACCCCGGGATTTCTATTGGCGGCCAGGCAAGGCAATCACTGAGATTTCCCTGTTATTATTTTGCTGAAACACATGCCGTGCTACCTGCATTTGGAAAATTTACAGGAACCTATCCTGTAAAGCCAAAAAAGAAAGACAAAGTATTTGCGATCGTAAACCAATCGGTTATTGAAATAAAATCCTGATCATTAATAACAAATTACTCCATATCGCTTATGATCTTATTTATGCGCATCCATTACCGGAGGGGCATCGGTTCCCTATGCTTAAATATGAATTGATACCTGAACAATTATTGCATGAAGGAACGATCACCACTCAAAATTTAAAAGCTCCTGCTATATGCCCCGATGAAATTGTATTGCTTACCCATACACAGGAATATCTCAACAAACTACACCAGCAAACACTTTCGCAAAAAGAACAACGGCATATTGGCTTTCCGCAGTCAGCAGAACTCACACAAAGAGAACTCATCATCACTCAGGGTACTATTGATTGCTGCTATTCAGCATTTGAGAACGGTGTGGCATTGAATGTTGCAGGCGGTACCCATCATGCATTTGCTGACAGAGGTGAAGGCTTTTGTTTGTTAAATGATTTTGCTGTAGCAGCCAACTATTTACTTGATCAAAAAATGGCAAAACAAATACTCATCATTGATCTGGATGTTCACCAGGGCAATGGTTCTGCTAAAATTTTCGAGAATGATAAACGTGTATTTACATTCAGTATGCATGGTGCACACAACTATCCGTTTCATAAAGAGCAAAGCGATCTGGACATCGGTTTGAAAGATGGCACCAACGATTCTATTTATTTGCCATTATTAAAAAACACATTGGATATGCTTATTGAAAAAGTAAACCCTGATTTTGCTTTTTTTCTATCCGGCGTTGATATATTGGAGAGCGATAAATTCGGCAAGCTTAAGGTCACTATGAACGGCTGTAAACAAAGAGATGAAATTGTATTCAGCAAATTACAGCTTCATCAAATTCCATGTGCTGTTGCAATGGGTGGCGGTTACTCGCCGGATGTAAGAACCATTGTAGAAGCTCATTGCAATACGTTTCGGATAGCGAAGGATATCTATGGATTGAATTAGTCCACTGTCACCAGGCCACAAATGAACTCAAATTACTCAACAGCTACCGTGGACTGGGGTCATAGTTTCTTCCTCCTCAACTTCATATAATCAATAAACCATATCAATCGTACGGTTACTTCGTTACCATGAGGTTCCTGCAGTACTTGTGCAAAATTCTTAGTGTAGTTGTTGAACCGGTCTCCGTTTAATTGAAAATCATTGCCCAGCCAGTTTTTCCAGCCAATGATCAAACGGCTTCCATAGTTAAAGTCCCATGTGTAGAACATGTCCAGATTCCACACATTTACATTTTGATCACGCCCGGGTATAAACGGTCTGTCTGTCCAGAAACCATCCTCTTTTACATTGAAGAATGAAACATATGTTACTTTATTCCAATAATGACGGCCACGTAAAGTGATGTTCATACGTGGAGTAAAGTTGTAAATACCTGTAACCAATGTAGTGAAATCAGTGTTTTGTCTGCGACCAATGATAGGATCTCCGTTTGCTTCACGAACAAATGCATATCCAAATTGTCCTCTATCACTTGTACGGTTCACATTCACATCCAGGCTAAATCTGTCATTGAAACGATAACGTACTCCGCCACGTATAAAATAATAAGCATCGTTTTTAATATCTACACTTTCTGCAAAACCCAGCCCCCATCTTCCAAACAATCTTCTGCGGCTGTCACTGCTTCCTTCTACATTCAAAAAAGCCCATGGAACTTTTTTCAAAAACTTACCGGGTGTACGTAAATCAAAATAGTCATTTTGCCACCATGGATTCAAAGTGGTACTGATGCTTAAATCCCAGAAGTTCTTAAAGAACCAAAAAGCTCTTCCATTAAACCTTGTATTGGCAAACTTGAAAGGTTTATACAACATTTCATGACGCACATTGAAGCTATAGCTGTATGAATTATACTTATCAGTGGGGGTTAATTGATTGTAACTGATGGCAGCGATCGTTACAAACTCGTTAGGAGCTCCAAGAATACCCAAATCATTTGGGTCGTACCTGTCACTTTCAAGATTATTGGTAAAGCTGTACTGTACCTTACCACTTACTTTTCCCAAATTTATATACGTACGGAAACCATCATAAGGATTACCTCCCATGATCTTGCTGTAATCTGCCTTGGTACGTAAGGCAAACTTGTTTGTTTTGTCAAACAACGCAATATCCAATCCTGTAACATTTGCATCACGTGCTGTACCGTTTCTTGTAACATTGGTATTTGTAAGCGTAATCGACGAACGTCCCTGCAATGCCTGATCCAGCACAATAACACTGTAATTTGTAAGTGGTTCCGTTAAGATGCGTTCCCTGATCTTTGTGTTGGTATTTTCAATCTCAGCATACATGGGCGCCCCAACAGCATTGAAAATGCCGATCCCTAATTTCTTCCTGGTTCGGCCCGAAAATTTAGTGGCATTGTATAGCTGTACAATACCGGGGTTCTTGATCACATCAATAGAATCATTCTCCATGGCACGGGCAGCATAATAGCCACGTGGTGTAGCACCTACCCTGCGGCTGTAAAATAATCCTGCTTTATTGAATATTTCAGTTCCTTCAGTGAAGAATGGTCTGTTTTCCTGGAACTGCACTTCAAAAGGAGAAAGATTGTTGATTACATTATCACTGATCACTTGTCCAAAGTCAGGAATTAATGTGGCGTCCAGTGTAAAACTTTCGTTGATTCCATATTTCACATCCATACCACCGTTGCGAAGCCACTCTTTTGTTCTGCCGCCGGGGGAAGGGACATTACGGTAACCTGTTGTAACATATGGCAAGAATGATAAACGCAATGGAGGCTGCAATCCCTCCAAACCACTCAAGCGACCAAATTGGTTTACAAAACCATTTTGATTGGGGTTGATATTGTTCCAGTAAGTCAATTCATTATTGCGGCGTGTAAAACGCATAAAGTTCAAACCCCAGTCCTGCACATCTTTTTGAGCAAAACGAAGTGAGAAATAAGGAATGCGCATTTCCACCACCCACCCGTCTTTTTGAAAACTGGTTTTACTTTCCCAAACAGCATCCCAACTATAATCACTGGGCGGACCAAATTGTGAATTTAAATTAGGACTTAACCTTCCATCGCTTTGTACATTACGGCTTGTTACTAAAAATTGAAAGCCATTCTGATCATCATTATAGGTATCAAAAAAAACAGAAAAGTAATCTACATCCTGCCGGCTCTCCCCATCACGTGGTGTTAACTGTTTCCGAATGAGTTTGGGGTCATCGTACAAATAGGCAGCAATATAAATGGCTGCATCATCGTACACTACATATACTCTTGTTTGAACAGAAGATGGAGCGCCATAATTGGGGCTGTTGACTATGAAACTTTCTGCAGGTATTACATTTTGCCAGGCAACATCATTCAGAATGCCATCAATTTTAGGAGAAGAGGATATTTTAACAGCTTTAAGACTCCGCTCCGGTTCATTACCGGCAAGGGCTGTTTGTTCAATAACCAGCAATAAAATGGTAAGCAGTAAAAATCTCATGCGGAACGCAATCTAAATGAAAAAGCCGCTCACCATTTTTGAAATTGTATGAGCGGCTAAACTAACTATACAAAAGCATCAGTTCATCTTTTTCTTAAGGTTGTTCACCTGGTCCTGCAGGTTGCTTACCAATGATGCCAGGTTGGTTACATCCCAGCGCTGTCCCTGCGCAATTTTGCTGATCACTAATTGAGCACTCCAGAATTCCAGCACATCCTCCGCATTTACCTGGTAAGGTTGATACGCAGGATTATCACTCACCAAAGTAAGTTTATTCTTATTTCGGTTGCTTTTTACCACCCTCTTATAAACTACACCTTCACTTTTACTAATTACAATATAAGCCTGGTTTGTTTTTACATCTTCCAGGTCATATACTTTTTCACCAACGATCACACTACCACTTGGCGTAGGTAACATACTGTCTCCCACAATTTCAAAAGCACGATACGTACCGCTGGAAAGCATAGGCAGGGTGAATGTATTGAGTTCATCCAGAAATTCAGGATCAGCATAACCGTTAAGATAACCTGCTGCTGCTTTTACAGGAACAAAATGAATGACATTCGTTTCAGATATCATTTTTAATTGCCTTCGCTTGGCTAAATAGCTACCCTTGGTTTCACTGAGATCTTTACGCAGCAGATCATCAATGGTTACTTTGAAAAGATCACTCACCGTTTCCAATACTTCATAATTGGGTTCGGCACGTTCCTCTTCATAAGCACCCACCAATGAGCGTTTGATGCCTATTTTGTTGGCAAATTCTTCTTGTGTCCATCCCCGGAGTTTGCGGAGGTATTTGAGATTTTGATTGGCAATGGCCATACACTAAAATTTATGGCGCTAATATACTAATTATTTTAGTTTGCCAAAAATTTTCGCACGATTTTTTTAGAGGACTCTTTTTATACGCTGCTCTTCAAGCATAAGATCTGCCAGCACCAAAGCAGTAGCTGCTTCAACAATTACCGGTGCACGCAGCGCTACACATAAATCATGACGACCTTTGACGCTGAACGTTTCCTGCTGTTCTGTATCCCAGTTCAAACTGGTTTGTTCTTTAGGTGTTGAAGATGTGGGTTTGATAGCAATGCGAAAGACAATTTCATTTCCATTGGTAATGCCCCCTACGATACCACCTGCATGATTGGTTTTTGTTTTGCCGCTCATGTCTTCAATGGCATCATTATGTTCACTGCCAAACATTTTGGCTGCAGGAAAACCTGTTCCAAATTCTACACCACGTACGGCAGGAATGGTAAACATCATATGAGCGATCAATGATTCCACTGAATCAAAATAAGGTTCGCCCAAACCAACAGGTACTCCTGTAACTCTGCATTCAACAATGCCACCTACTGAATCTTTTGCGTCAATGGCGTTTTGCAATCCTTTTTCTAAATCTTTTTCACCACCAATTTCAGTAACACGTGCAGCAATTACTACCTCTCCCTCCAACTCCCTCTCCAAAGGAGAGGGAGAGCCAGCCTCCGATTGATTGGCTTGACCTCCTTTTTCAGAAAGTGCTTGTCTTATTTTTTCAATAACAATATTGATGTCAGATAATACTTCTTCATTTGAAAAACGAAGAAGTCTGTATTTATACTCATTGAGCCATTGATTTCTTGCTTCATCGTATTGAAGTTGTTCTTCGTTAGAGTGATATTCACCATCCACTTCAACAATTAGCTTTGCATCCAAACAAACGAAATCAGGTATAAAACCTGCAATTGGATGTTGCCTTCTGAATTTATATCCGTCAATATTTCGATTGCGTACATAATGCCACAACAACTCTTCAGCTTGTGTTGGATTTTTTCTGTTTGCTTTGGCAAAATCTTTTAAGAGCTTATAATTACCAGCCTTATCAGTAATGTATCCAAAATCATCGGAGAGTTCCGTTCCCCTCTCCTTCGGAGAGGGGTTAGGGGTGAGGTGGTTGATCAACTTTTTTGCAATCGCTCCTGCTGCTACCAATCCTGTTGTTAAACGTGCACTGAAATGACCACCACCCCTGTAATCTTCATGGCCACCAAATTTTTGATGTGCCACCCAATCAGCATGACCCGGCCGTGGAATACTTCTTTGCTTATTGTAATCTTCACTTCGGGTATTATTGTTTTCAAAGAGAATAGTGATTGGGAAACCGGTTGTTTTACCGTTGAAGATGCCACTTTTGAAAATGGGATAATCAGCTTCTTGTCTTGGTGTGGTTCCTTTTTGCTTACCGCCCTTCCTTCGTTCCAGGTCAGGTAACAGATCATCTTCTGATAATGATAAACCCGCAGGACAGCCATCAATTACAATTCCCACACTTTCGCCATGCGATTCACCAAAGATGTGTACACGAAATAGTTTGCCGAATGAATTCATAATTTATAATCCGAAAGTTGAAACAATTTCCGAAGTTGTAAGTACACTCATAAATTTCTTCCTGCGAAGGCCTTTGTAAAGCACTTTGTCGCCCGTCCACAATAACCCATCAAGAAATAATGTAAGTGCAACAAACTGGAAATCTTTATAATCAATATCTTTTGTAAGTGCCGCAGCTTCTGTTAAATATTCTTCAGGCAACGTCTCAATATCCACAAAATTGATTTGAGAAAACACACTTGTTTTTGCAACTTCAAATTGCAACCGGGTTAATGCTGACAATTTAAGAAGTTTACGCTCATGCAACTGGAGTTCAGTAATTAAGAAATCAGGAGCATAAAAATCAGCAAATGAAGGGATAGAAAAGAACGATTTACTTAATAAACCATTTGCATTGGCAATTACACTAAATACAATGTTTGTATCTAAAACTACAATCATAAATATTGTAACGCCTGTTTCCGTTCTTTACGGTTTGTACGAACCTCATTCACTAACAGCTCAACTTCTTTTAATGTTGCTTTTGAACTCTTTGTAGCTTTTTTGAATCGCAGGTAATCAAACATTTTCTTTATTTCGTTTGAATACTCTTCCTGCGAAAGCCGGAATATGTATTCTTTTGATTTTGTTTTTCCGCTCATAAAATCAATTTGTTCAAAGTTAATCAATCTTAACCTGTGCTCCTAATTTCTTCAAATGCACATAAAAATCAGGATAGGATTTGTTGATGGCTTCTGCTTCTTCAATCAATACTTCTCCATTGGCATTTAATGCTGCTACTGCACAGGCCATAGCTATGCGATGATCATGACGGGAATGTACGGTGGCAGCTTTGATGCCTGTACCGCCATGAACAATCATTAAATCATCCTGTAAATCGATCTGAATTCCCAGTTTGCCGAATTCTTCCTGTAAGGTAATGGCCCTGTTGCTTTCTTTATGTGTTAAACGGCCGGTTCCTTCAATCACCGTTTTGCCATTGCAATTAGCAGCCAGTGCTACTAAGGGAGGAAACAGATCAGGACATTCCGTTGCATTGAAATGAAATGCCTGTAAAGGAGCTGTTCCAATTTCAATTTGCTCCGGTTGAACGGACAATTTACATCCACAATCCATCAAAGCCTGTAATACCGCTTTATCAGCCTGTGTTGAAAAGACATCCAATCCTTTAACAAAAATATTTCCTGCCACTGCCCCGGCTACTAATAAAAAGGCTGCGCCACTCCAATCACCTTCGACGGTGTAATGGTGAGTCGTGAGTTGTGAGCCGTGCGTATTCTTATTAAAATAAAATTCCTGATAATTTTTATTCTCCGGCACTTTCAAGCCAAACTGTTTCATTACATCGAGTGTAAGATCAATGTATGGTTTACTTTTTAAATTGTTCACCTTAATAGAAACATCTGTTGCGTTGCTGGCAGCATACGCCATTAACAAGCCGGTTAAAAATTGTGAGCTTAATGAACCATCAATTTCAATTGTAGCCGGCAAAACAGGACCTTGTACCATCAATGGCAATTTTCCATTGTTGCTTTTAATTTCCACTCCTATCTGTGGCAAAATCTCATCAAAGAAATCCATAGGGCGTGTTGTTAAACTGCCTGAGCCATTAATCGTAATTTCCTTGTTACTTAATGCCACCAATGGTGTAAACATGCGAATGCTCAAACCACTCTCACCGCAATGGATCGCAGCTAAAACAGGCTGCACGCCTTTACTTTTCACTTTCAATTTTTCATCTTCCATTTCAATGGTTGCTCCCAGCTTTTGAATAATATCCATAGCTGCTTTATCATCATTGCTATTACCGGGATTTTTAATGATGCTTGTTCCCTTTGCTACCAACGCAGCTGCACAGGCTCTTTGCATAGAGCTTTTGGATGCATTGCTTTGTATGGAACCGGATAATGTGGAAGGATGTATAGTTACATTCACGTTATAAACTTTCAATAATGTTTTTTAATTCTGTAAGCGGAATATTCTTCACTACTCCCTTACCTATTTTATCCAACAGCACATAACTCATCTCACTCTTTGCTTTCTTTTTATCTTTCTGCAGAATCTCAAAGGCTTTTACTTTATCAAACTCTGCATACGTGGGCAACCCATATTTACTTAATAAAGATGTAACCCTTTCTGTTTGTTTGAAACCTGTAAGCTGTTGAGAAATATGACAAGCATAGGTCATACCAATAGAAATGGCCTGGCCATGGGATAGCTCATACATGTTTTCAATAGCATGCCCCAGCGTATGACCAAAGTTGAGCAGTTTTCTGTCGCCACTTTCAAATTCATCCTGTTGAACCACTTTGGTTTTGAGCAAGGCATTGCGTTGAATCAAATCACAGAGTACTACTTTCTTGCTTTGATATTTTTTGAGAGAGTTAGCCTCCAGTTCCTGAAACATCTTTGTATCTTTAATACAGGCATGTTTGATGATCTCTGCAAAACCATTCTGCCATTCTGCTTCAGGCAATGAATTCACCAATACCATATCATGAAGAATGAATGCAGGCTGACGAATAACCCCTACCATATTTTTATAAACTCCAACATCAATTCCATTCTTGCCGCCAATGCTTGCATCTACCATTGCTAAAATGGAAGTAGGAATAAATCCAAACTTTACACCACGCATGTATACTGATGCCACATAGCCCGTGATATCTGTAATAACACCACCACCCACTCCTACCAAGGTTGTTTTACGATCAGCACCCATTTCAATCAACTGTTCAATCAAAGCATCTACCGTAGTTTGAACTTTATATTCTTCGCCCGGCTTTAATACAATGGTATTCCAGCTTTTAAAGCGCCTGGTATGAGCATTGAAAATATTTTCATCTGTAATGATAATGGTGTTGCTGCTGTCAACAATTTCTTTGAGATGACTGATGCCATTGGCAAAGTAATAGTCAACAGATGAACTGGAAAATGTATATGTTCGTTTCATATTACCTCACCCTCGTTCCCTCTCCAAAGAAAGAGGGAGGCCAGGTTGTTATTTTTTATTGGGCATTTGTAATTAAGCATTTCTAAACTTATACAAAATTGTTACGATTGCCGATTTGGAAGATGCTCAGTTTGGCTATATTCTTTTGCACCGCTCCTTCTCCCCGGGAGAAGGAGGCGGAGGATGAGGTGGCCTAACTATCCAACACCTTCTTCTGATGATTGATACTCTCCATATGCACAGCATCAAAATAACGGGTGATAAATTCACGACTCAGTCCTTTACGTTCACCTTCTTTGAAAGCACGTTCTAAAATTTCGTTCCAGCGATTGGTTTGTAAAATGGTAATATTGTTTTCCTTTTTATATGTACCAATTTGCTCAGCAATTTTCATACGCTGACCCAGTATCTGCATCAACTCATCATCCAGTTGATTGATCTGCTGACGTAATTTCTCCAATGCTGCATGAAACTCTGCTGATGCCACATCTTCTTTACGCCAAACAATACTGCTGAGCATTTCTGCCAAACGTTCCGGTGTTACCTGTTGCTTGGCATCGCTCCATGCATTGTCAGGATTAATATGACTTTCGATCATCAATCCATCAAAATCAAGATCAATGGCTTTTTGTGCCGTGTCCTGCAAAATATCTCTGCGACCGCAAATATGACTTGGATCATTGATCAATAACAAATCCGGATTGCGGCGTTTCATTTCAATTGCCAAATGCCACATAGGCGCATTACGGTATTCTGTATTACCATAAGAACTAAATCCACGATGAATCAAGCCAATTTTTTTTACACCTGCACGTGCTACACGTTCCACTGCACCGCTCCACAATTCTAAATCAGGGTTGATAGGATTTTTGATGAGCACAGGAATATCAACTCCACGCAATGCATCTGCTACTTCCTGCACACTGAATGGATTTACAGTGGTGCGGGCGCCAATCCATAATACATCCACATCAAAGGTTAATGCATCCTGCACCTGTTTTCCTGTTGCTACTTCCACTGTTGTTGGCAAACCTGTTAGTTCTTTTGCTTTTTGTAACCATGGCAATCCCTTGGCACCAATACCTTCAAACATACCCGGTTTGGTACGTGGTTTCCAGATGCCTGCACGGAGCACATCCACTTTTTCGGTTGCAGCTAACCGTTGGGCAGTTGCTACTAGTTGTTCTTCCGTTTCAGCACTGCATGGCCCGCTGATGATGAGCGGCCGTTTGCCCCACGCTTCCTGAACTTTTTCCTTCATTGTTGTTTCGAGTGTTTGCATTTTTATTATTTGTAAAGTTAAGTTTTATGTTACGAACTGTTGTACTGCTATTTGGCTGCTGTTGCGTCGCACACTTGTGCGTTTTGAATTCTGTTCATCCCGATTTTGACTATTTCAATATTCTTCTTATTTCATTGGCATGCTCTATTAAACCTTTCAACTTTTTACCATCATCATCCGCAATACTGCTTCTGAATTTTTTTAACTGTTCAATATGTTCATCCAGCACATCCAGTACGTGCTCCTTATTTTGTAAAAAGATAGGAACCCACATAGCCGGGTTACTTTTCGCTAATCGTACGGTACTTGCAAAACCCGCACTGGCTAATTCAAAAATGGCCTGGTCTTCTTTTTCTTTTTCCAAAACGGTATTAGCCAATGCAAAGGATGTGATGTGTGAAATATGACTCACATAAGCCGCATGCAGATCATGTGCTTTGGCTTCCATACTCAGCAGATGTGTACCGATCTTTTTATACATGTATTTTACCCATTCCACTGCATCTGCATCACTTTCTTCTTCATTACAAATGATCACCGCTTTATCTTCAAAAGCACCACGAACAGCTGCTGCAGGGCCACTGTACTCTGTACCCCACATAGGATGTGTGGCTACATAGCGTCCACGTTTTGGATGATCTTGCACCGCATCAATCAACTGCGATTTGGTTGAACCTAAGTCCAGCACAATTTGATTGGTTACTTTATCCAATACTATGGGAAGCAGGTTGGTCATCAGGTCAACAGGAATTGCTAACACAACAACATCACTTTGTTCAATTGCATCCTGCAATGGCAGTACTTCATCCACCAATTCCAGCTCCAGTGCTTTTGCTTCATGTTCTTTATTGGCATCCACACCGATCAATCTCGATGAAAGTTTCTTTTCATGCAGTTGAATGGCCAATGAACCGCCAATCAAACCAATACCAACTATTGCAATTCGTTTCCGTTCCATGATTAATGATTAATTCTTTTAATTGCTTCATCTAACTTTTCTTCTGTACTGCACAAACTCACCCTCACAAATCCATCACCGGCATTTCCAAAAATACCACCGGGTGTAATGAACACATTGCTGTTGTACAATACTTCATCACTCAATTCATAACCTGTTTTATATTTTGAAGGGATCTTGGCCCATACAAACATACCCACCTGTTCTTTTGAATAAATACATTGTAACAAATCAAGCAATTCAAAAACTTTCTCTCTGCGTTTACGATATACCTCATTTACACCATTATACCAATCTTTACCAAGACTTAATGCTTTTGCTGCCGCCAATTGAACAGGCAAAAACATGCCACTGTCCATATTGCTTTTAAAACGCAATACTTCATCAATACGTTCTTTGGCAGCACATAGCATACCCACTCTCCAGCCTGCCATATTCTGACTTTTGCTTAATGAGTTCAACTCCAGCACTACCTCTTTTGATCCTTCAACTCCCAACAAACTCACCGGATGTTCATTTAAAATAAAACTGTACGGATTATCATGAACGATCAAAATATGATGTTGTTTGGCAAAGCCAACTAATTGTTTGAAAAAATCAGCATCGGGCAATTTACCCGTTGGCATGTGCGGATAATTCACAAACATCAATTTCACTTTACCCAGATCCATTTTATTCAATTCATCAAACGATGGATGCCAGTCATTTTCTTCTTTCAGCTCATAATGTTTAACAGTGCCGCCTGCCAGTTTCACGGCACTCATATAAGTGGGATAGCCCGGGTTAGGCACCAATACTTCATCCCCTTCATTTAAATAAGTCATGCAGATGTGCATAATCCCTTCTTTACTTCCAATCAATGGTAATATTTCAGCATCAGCATTCAGCTCAACTTGGTACCAGCGTTGATACCAATCACGCATAGCATTACGCAACACAGGGGAACCTTTGTACGATTGATACGCATGAACATTGGGTTTCGCACTTTCTTCCTGCAATACTTTGATCACATCAGGATGCGGGGGCAGATCAGGGCTTCCAATACCAAGATTGATGATATTTTTTCCCTGCTTATTCAACTCATCAATCTCTCTCAGCTTTTGTGAGAAATAGTATTCACCAATTCCATCCAATCGTTTTGCTGTTTGTATGTTCATAACATTAATTCGTGTTTTTTCCGTTTTTATAGGTTCCGTATATCTTCAATTCTACGGTAATCGGTTTTATAGTATCAATCACCCGGTAAAACTGTTCCAGGTTTTCAAACTCCATATCAGCATGAAAACTGTAATTGAAGTCACTGCCGGGAATAGGAAAACTTTGCAGCTTACTGAGATTGATACCGCCTTCTGCAATTTGGGTAAGTACCCTGGCCAAACTTCCTTTACTATGATCGGTTACAAAATTTACAGATGCTTTATCAGCCGTTTCTACTTCAGGAGCAATATCCTCCCGCTGCAAAATGAGAAAACGGGTGTAATTGCTTTTCATGGTTTGAATGCCGGGAGCTATCACATTCAAATTGTATAACTCAGCGGCCAGTTTGCTGGCAATAGCCGCCACATGCTTGCTTTTATGCTGATGAATATGTTTGGCACTGAGTGCTGTATCTTCTGTTTCCACCAACTTCCATTTGTATTTATCCAGGAAATCATAGCATTGCTGCAGGGCCATGGTGTGCGAGTGCACTTCTTTGATATCTTCCAGCTTTACCCCATGATTCACCAACAGGTTTTGCTTAATCTGCAAATACACTTCGCCCACAATCTTTAAATTACTTTTTTGCAGCAAATTGTAATTGGCCAAAATGCTTCCTGCAATGGAGTTTTCGATTGCCATCACTGCCCCATCGCTTTCCTTTTTATTGGCACCAATCTTCACCACTTCCCTGAAAGTAGCGCAAGGAATCACTTCCACTGCTTTACCAAAAAACTTTCGGGCCGCTTCCTGGTGAAAACTTCCTTCATAACCCTGTATGGTAACTTTTGACCCCCTCCGCCCCCTGAAGGGGGAACTTGCCTCTGCACTGGGCTCACTTTTCAAATCTTTTTTTACTTGTTCAGACATATCAAAATTCAATTTTTATTTACTCCCCTTTAGGGGATGGGGGCAAACAAAAAATCCCGGCTCTTTGCCGGGATTTTTCTATTTGATTGATTCGTTAATAAGCTTTATTTCAACCAAAGGAATCCCGGCTTCATTCTAAAATAAAAGAAGTAAAAATAAAACCAGTTATATCCTTTGTTCTGTGTCATGTTGGGTAAAAATAGAAAAGCCATTTGATAAAACAAGTGTTAGCAAGCAAAAAATTCAAAAAAAAATAAAAAAGTCCTGCTTCTGCAGGACTCAATAAGTTCGTTGTTTCAATGCTTACGCACCACCCAATATTACAATCAATGCATAGATAACGCCGGGCAACCAAAACAATAAAGTAAGAATCAGGCTGATCCAGAATTTAGTATTGATTTCACCCTGATGCAGGTAAACAGCCAATGGCGGCAACAGGATAGCAAGAATCACCAGTAACAAAGTATTGGTATCAGGATCAGCGCCTTTGCGTTTTTCCTTTTTAAAGTTTTTGATCTCTTTCTTTACTTCCTTTATACGTTCTTTCTTTTCTTTTTTAGTAAGGCTGTTCCATTCTTTAACAGCTTCGTTTTTGATCGCTTCCGTCACAGGCTCAGTTACAGGTACAACCAGCGCATTGGAATTAAGAGAGGCAGAGAGAAATAGAGCGGAGAGGATGGACAAGATGATAAACTTTCTCATAATAGTGTGTTTTTGTTATATAGCGCAAATATAAAGCCAACGACCCTTACTTGAACAGTTCCTTTAGTTTCTTTTCCAGGTCCTCACCACGAAGATTTCGGGCCACGATGATACCATTCGGATCAACTAAAAAATTAAAGGGGATACCTGATATACCAAACTGAACAGCTACTTCATTATCCCAACCTTTCAAATCACCTGCCTGTGGCCATGTATACCCATCATCTTTTATCGCTTTCAGCCATCGTTCTTTTTTTTCATCCAAACTCACACTGAAAATTTCAAATCCTTTGCTTTTGTATTGATCGTAAGCCTTTACCAGGTTTGGACTTTCAGCACGGCAGGGACCACACCAGCTTGCCCAAAAATCAACCAACACATATTTGCCCTTGAATGATGAAAGAGAAATATTTGTTCCTTCAGGTGATGGTTGTGAAAAATCAGGAGCAGCCACTCCAATCATACTTTTCTTGCCTACTTCGATCATAGCTGCTAATTCTTTACCGGTATTGCTGTTTTTTAATTCGGGGGAAAGTAATTGAAACATCGGCCCGGCTTTAGCTGCATCCATATCCATACCTAATGTTTGCTTTACAAAGTATAAGGCAATAGGGGAAGATGGATTTTTACTGATAAAAGCAGACATCTCATCATTATAGATACCGGTGAGAACCTTATACATTTCCATCAGCTTATCAGTAACACGACTGTTCTTACTGCTGGAATAACTGTAATAGGTCATCCCCAGTTGATTATCAAGATCAGTAATTTGTTTTACCTGTTGGGTGTAATTATAAAAGTCATTGACCACCTGTGATCCCTTCACCACAGCATCACTCAAAAAAGTCTTTGTAGTTACTGTAATGCTGCCGCCGTCCAGAAACAATGAAAGATTATTGCGCAGGTATTCTATGCGGTCAAATTTTTTATTGGCAGGCGGATTTGCTTCCTGCAACATCAATGTGGCAGAAACAGGCTCATCAACAGTACCTTTAATCGTAAACTTTCCGTTTACAACATTGGCCTCTTCTGCCGTGGCTCCATTATTCCAGCTTAAAAGCACTTTGTATTTTTTGGGTGTAACGGGAATGGAACCATTCAAAACAAAAGGTTTTTCCTGTGCCGTTACAACAACTGCTAACAACACCAATGTGATAAGGTAAATAAACTTCATTGTATATTATTTTATCAGTTCAGCAAGTTTGGCATTTAACTCTTCACCTCTGAGGTCTTTGGCAATGATCTTACCATTAGGGTCAATCAAAAAATTACGGGGTATAGCGGAGATGCGGTACAATCGTGCCACTTCATTACTCCAGCCTTTCAAATCACTTACATGAGGCCATGTTAAACCATCTTTTGTAATAGCCTGCAGCCATTTTTGCTTATCCTGGTCAAGCGACACACCAAATACTGTAAAGTTTTTATCCTTGTATTTGTTATAAGCTGCCACTACATTTGGATTTTCCACACGACATGGTCCACACCAGCTTGCCCAAAAATCAACCAGCACATATTTGCCTTTGAAGGATGAGAGTGAGATCATATTACCATTCACATCTGCCTGGCTAAAGTCAACAGCATCTGTACCAACAGCACCAATTCTTGCTTCTTTTACGATATCACCCACCATTCTTCCGTAATAACTTTTTTTAGAAATCTCTTCCAGGCGTTCAAACCTTGTATAAAGAGCATCAGGCTGCTGAAAGAAGCTGTACAAAATATAGAGGAGCAAGGGAGTAACTGCTGATTTTTTATTTTCCTCTACATATACATCAGCCATTGTGTTCAACTCATTCACAACGTCTGTTACAATACGGTAAATAGAATCCTGTTTTGCTGCATTGGCAGGATTACTCATCATTCTTCCCAACTGATCCAAACGCACGAAGTAAGGATCAAATTGATTTCTAAATTCTACAAATGCGTCATGTACAGCAGAGCCTGTTACTTTGCCAAATACCAACGAGTCTTTATGAGCAGTAATATTGATGTCAGCTGCTTCTAAGAAAACACCAAGATTTTGTTTACTGCCATTATAAGTGAGCACATACAATGCTGGTTCCGTGATGGTTCCTTTTAATTCAAATTTGCCATTCCGGGAAACAGTTTTTGCAATGGCCTCATTTTGCGGATTATCAAAATGCAAGGTGATCTCGGTAGCATCAGGCAAATCTTTTATTGTACCGTTGATGGTAAATGTTTGCTGAGCATACAGACCTAATGTTGTAAAAAGAAATAAACCAATGAAAAAAGTCTTCATAATTATTTAGAATGTCTTTGCTTGAGTACGTATGTTACATCCTGTAAAGAAACACCTTTTGCCCTTAATAAAACCATAAAATGGAAGAGCAGATCGGCTGCTTCGTTCAGGAATAATTCTTCATTATTGTCTTTGGCTTCAATGATCACCTCTGTTGCCTCCTCTCCTACTTTTTGTGCAATTTTATTGATTCCTTTCCCGAATAATTGTTTTACATACGACGTTTCATCATTACTTTTTCGTCGCAGGTCAATAATATCCTGTAAATAATACAAGAAATCATCGGAATGGTTCTTTTCGCTCCAGCAGGTATCTGCACCGGTATGACAGGTAGGACCAAGCGGCTCGGCTTTAATGAGCAATGTATCATGATCACAATCCAGCAGCACCTGTTTCACCATTAAAAAATTACCGCTCTCTTCCCCTTTTGTCCACAAGCGTTGTTTGCTGCGGCTGTAAAAAGTTACCTTACCACTGCTTTCCGTTTGTACAAATGCGGCTTCGTTCATAAAGCCAAGCATTAATACTTTGCTGGTTTTGTAATCCTGGATGATGGCCGGCAATAGCCCATCATGATATTTTGAAAATTCTGGTTTCATTTTTTTTGTTTAGTCATCTTTTATACTACTATTAAACCTGTGTTGCGTCGCACTCTTGTACGTACTCAACCATATTCATCAATTTCATTCCCCACTCTCAGTATTTCCCATAAATTTTTTTGCAAGCTTTGGGTATTGCTTCATCACTGTTTCATCGTCAAAAGGCTTTCCTTTTAATTCAAACTTTGGTTGATATGTTTTTGGAATTTCTTTCCCTGTCTTTTGCTTGTATGCATCCATAGCAGCATATTGAAGTCCTTCCCAATTATCTTCTTCTTCCGATTTTATCCAATTAACACAGCTTTCAGGATCGTTTACAGTTTCATAAAATCTTTCTTTTCCTTGCCCAATAAGATAGTGCCTGAAATAATCAAAACAATCATCTGAGCAACCTCCGTTAATAACATAGGAGGCTCCCCAAAGTTTATAGTCATAGGTTGCAGCCAACAGTGCAGTGAAAGTATTATCAAATTTCTCTATATCTCGTGGTTCCAGTGTCAACAAAATTATCTTTAAAGCATTGATCTGAGTTTGATAATCATACTTAGATGCCACTCTTGATTGATCAATCAGTTTCCAAAAATCACCCTCATTCATAAGTTGCTGAGTAGTATCAGAGGAAGTTAAGTTCATACTTTTTGTCTTCTTTTCGTTTTTTTGTGAGTTATCCTTATTCCCTTGTGCTTCGCAACTCACTAAAATAGTTGCAAAAGCAAAACATGTCAGAATAATACTTTTAAATTTCATAACACAAGATTTTCTCCTGATAGCCCAGTAAAGTTATAACCTCATCAACACATTTCTCGAGTGTAGGTAATTTTTCAATTCCTTAATTTCAATCTCCTTAAAATGGAAAATACTTGCTGCCAATGCTGCATCGGCATAAGCCAGCTCAAATACATCAGCAAAATGCTGCATGGTTCCGGCACCGCCGCTGGCAATAACGGGTACAGGCAATGAAACAGACAGCAATTTGGTGATATCCAATGCAAAACCCTGCTTGGTACCATCATTGTTCATGCTGGTAAGTAAAATTTCTCCTGCTCCTAAATCAACGGCCTGTTGTGCCCAATCAAGACATTTCCTTTCTGTTTTGGTACGCCCTCCGTTCAAATAAACATACCATTCACCATCTTCTTCTTTTTTGGTATCAATTGCCAATACACAACATTGACTGCCGGCTGCTTTAGCAATATCATTGATGAGTTGAGGGTTATGAAAAGCAGCTGTGTTCACACTTACTTTATCAGCCCCGCTGTTGAGCAGCACATCCAGGTCTTCAACAGAACGTACACCACCTCCAACCGTGAATGGAATATTTACATGACGTGCAATTTTCCTTACCAATTCACTTAATGTTTTTCTTTTTTCAACAGTTGCAGTAATATCCAGAAATACCAGTTCATCAGCTCCCTGTTGTGCATATAAAGCGCCTAATTCTACCGGATCGCCGGCATCACGCAGGTCAACAAAATTGGTTCCCTTCACAGTTCTGCCATCTTTGATATCCAAACAGGGAATAATGCGTTTTGTAAGCATAAATCATATCATTTTTCAACCCAGGTATGCCATATTTTAAAAGAGTACAAAAAATTATCAACTGCTGCTGAAATATGGCATACCTAAAAGCTAAACAAAAAAGGCTTTTGTAAAAAAGCCTTTGCAAAGATAACTGATTATGGTCTTGGTAAAATGGGCTGTAAAATACGCCCTGCACCTATGAATTTTCGCCGCCAGTAATCTTCATTCAGATCACTGATCATAACACCCCCGCTAGTGGAAGCATGAACAAATTTATTATTATGCAGATATACCCCAACATGAGATACACGACCCCTTGTATTAAAAAACACAAGGTCTCCTTCCCGCATCTCCTCTGTTTCAATTTTCGTACTGGCTGTTCGTTGCTCCCTTGCTGTACGGGGCAGTTGAACAGCAAAAACTCCCAGCATTAATGTTTGTACAAAAGCACTGCAATCAATTCCTTTTTTAGTTGTACCTCCCAAACGATAAGGCGTATTCCACCACTCATCTATCAAATTATATAATGATGCATTGGTCAATGTTTCAACGGGAACATTTAATTGTATGGCGTACTTAAATTGATTAATGCTGTACATCTCCAAAGGCGCTCCATAACCACTTACCTGTTTGGTTACAAACTCAGGGGTACTGCGTCCCGGATTTTTAGCAGGCACAGGATTAACATCAGGTTGAATGGCAATATCTTCAATGAATCGAGAATTATCAGCAGCAGGTTTTGTTTGTGATGAGGTTGCAGGTTTCAATGCACTCCTGAAAGCAGAACAGCTGGAGAACACAATGGCCATCAAAAATAAAATCAACACATTCTTCATGGTATTAGATTTTACGTTGCAAATGTATAGATTCACGGGCAAGGGGACAAGGATAGTGCCATAATTGCAGCTTCCGGAGCTTTGTAGCTTTTGTAAGTATTTTTCCTTCTTAATCAATGAAATAACCTCTATTGGGCAATACAGAAATAGTTTTTAACACTTAGCAAATTGATCTGTAAAATGAATTTCAATCCCCGAAATTTGCCTGAATACTTATCTTAAAGAGTTTACTGATACATGTGCCGTTTTTCACATTTACACGTACATACACAATATTCATTGCTGGATGGTGCTGCTTCCATCAGTTCATTATACGATAAAGCCATAAAGGATGATATGCCTGCATTGGCCATCACGGATCATGGCAATATGTTTGGCGCTTTCAACTTTGTTGCAGAAGCCTACAAACATAAAAAGGAAGATGGAAGCTTGAAAGTAAAACCCATTGTTGGTTGTGAATTCTACTTAACAGAGAATCGGCATATCAAAACCTTCAGCAAAGAGCAAAGAGACAACCGCTTTCACCAGGTGTTGCTGGCAAAGAATGAAACAGGGTACAAAAACCTGGTGAAGTTAACATCGCTTGGTTTTATTGAAGGCATGTACAGCAAGTACCCAAGAATTGATAAAGAACTCATTCATAAATATCATGAAGGATTGATCGCTACTACCTGTTGTTTGGGTGCGATGGTACCACAAATGATCTTGAATAAAGATGAAGATGAAGCAGAGAATGAATTCAAATGGTGGCTCAATATTTTTCAGAAAGATTATTATGTAGAAATTCAACGGCATGGTTTGGCAGAACAGGATAAAGTGAATGCTGTACTGTTGAAATTTGCCAAGAAGTACAATGTAAAAGTGATCGCTTCCAATGATTCACATTATGTTGATCAAACTGATTTTAATGCCCATGATATTTTACTTTGCATCAACACCGGAGAAAAACAATCAACACCCGCATTAAGAGAATTTACAGACGACGATGTTCATGTAAAGAACAAACGTTTTGCATTTCCCAACGATCAGTTTTATTTCAAAACCACAGCGGAAATGAAAAAAGTATTTGACGATCTTCCTGATGCCATTGATAACACCAATGAGATCGTTGATAAAGTGGATGTACTGAATCTGAAGAAAGATATTCTGCTGCCAGCCTTTCCTATCCCTAAAGAATTTCAGATACACGAGGATAATAATCTCAACCAATGGGAGTATTTAAAACATATTACCTACAAGGGCGCCAAAGAACGTTATCATGAAATTGAAGAGCATATTCGTGAACGGATCGATTTTGAACTCTTTACGGTTAAAACAATGGGCTTTGCAGGTTACTTCCTTATTGTAAGTGATTTCATTAAAGCAGGAAGAGATATGGGTGTGTTTGTAGGGCCTGGCCGTGGTTCTGCTGCAGGAAGTGTGGTGGCTTACTGCATTGGCATCACCAATATTGATCCTATTAAATACAATCTGCTGTTTGAGCGCTTCCTCAACCCGGATCGTAAATCAATGCCTGATATTGATACAGACTTTGACGATGAAGGACGCCAGAAAGTAATTGATTATGTGGTGGACAAATATGGTAAAGCGCAGGTAGCTCAAATTATTACTTATGGTACTATGGCCGCCAAGAGCAGTATTGCAGATGTGGCCCGTGTCATGGATCTGCCATTGGCTGAAAGCCGTGCTTTATCCAAGTTGGTTCCTGAACGCCCCGGCGTTTCATTGAAACGGGTGTTACATGCACCATTGACAGGTGAAAAAAGTTTAAGTGAAAAAGAAGCATTGGGGCCAGATGAATTGGAAACAGTAAAAAAACTGAGACAGGTTTATAATGGTGATGATCTGCCTGCACGCATCCTGCATGAAGCAGAAATTTTAGAAGGTTCTGTACGCAACACGGGCATTCACGCTGCCGGTATTATTATTGCACCAAAAGATCTCACAGATTTAATTCCTGTTTGCACTTCCAAAGATTCTGAACTATGGCTCACACAGATTGAAGGAAGTGTAATTGAAGAAGCCGGTGTTATCAAGATGGACTTTTTGGGATTAAAAACACTCAGCATTATAAAAAATGCACTCCAACTCATCAAACAAAATCATGATGTAGAAATTGATATTGATGCCATACCGCTGGATGATGAAAAAACATTTGAGCTTTATCAGCATGGTGCTACTATTGGTACATTCCAGTTTGAAAGTGTGGGCATGCAAAAGTATTTGCGTGAATTAAAGCCTGATCAATTTGGTGATTTGATCGCCATGAACGCTTTATATCGTCCCGGCCCTATTGCTTACATCCCCAACTTTATTGATCGTAAACATGGTAAAGAAGCCATTACGTATGATCTGCCTGATATGGAAGAATACCTGCAGGAAACTTATGGCATCACCGTTTACCAGGAGCAGGTAATGTTGCTGGCACAAAAACTGGCCGGCTTTAGCAAAGGTGATGCGGATGTGTTACGTAAAGCCATGGGTAAAAAGCAAAAGGCAGTACTGGACAAAATGAAAAAACAGTTTGTGGACGGTGCTTCTGCCAAAGGACACCCTGCTGATAAACTGGAAAAGATTTGGACAGATTGGGAAGCATTTGCTCAATATGCATTCAATAAATCACATTCTACCTGTTATGCATACGTAGCATATCAAACTGCTTATTTAAAAGCCCACTACCCTGCTGAATATATGAGTGCCGTGCTCAATAACGCTGGCGCTATTGAAAAGATCACCTTCTTTATGGAAGAGTGCAAACGGATGGGTATTAAAGTACTGGGGCCTGACATCAACGAATCACAAATTGGTTTTGCACCGAATAAGAAAGGTGAAATACGTTTTGGCCTGGGTGGATTAAAGGGCGTAGGTGAAGCAGCGCTTGAAAGTATTATTGACGAACGTAACAAACGTGGCGCTTTTAAAGATGTGTTTGATTTCATCAAACGTATCAATCAACGTACTGTGAATAAAAAATCATTGGAGAGTTTGGTATATGGAGGTGCTTTTGATTGTTTCACCGCTTATCACCGTGCACAGTATTTTCATGTGATGCCCGGCGATACAGTGAACACGCTGGAACGTATCATCAACTTTGGCAACCGCTATCAAGCCAATATTCAAAGTAACAGCAATACTTTGTTTGGTGATAGCATGATGATGGAAATTCCCACACCTAAAATTGCTAATTGTGAGGAATGGACATTAACACAAAAGCTGGACTTTGAAAAAGAAGTAACCGGGATGTTCATTAGTGGTCATCCCTTGGATCACTTCCGTTTTGAACTGCAGTTTTATAAGATCATGCCTTTGGCAGATTTTAATGAATTCAAAGAAGCTATTACGCTTCATGCCAATCCATTTCAACAGTTTCGCCTGGCAGGTTTGGTTACAACACACAACCAGCGTGTGACCAAAACAGGTAAACAATTCGGCATTTGCACCATTGAAGATTATAGTGGCAATACCGAGTTTGCTTTGTTTGGTGAAGACTATGTAAAATTCAAAGATCATTTCACGCCCGGTGCAGTTGTATTTGTAACGGGAAGTTTTAAAACACGCTGGAATAAAACTGATGAATTTGAATTCAAAATTTCAAGTGTGTTATTACTTGAAACTGTAAAAAGAACTCTTACCCGTCAATTGGTGATTGATGTAGAACCGAGATTTGTTACCGAAGAAATGATTGCTTTTGTTGAAAAGAATGTGAAAAAGAATCCGGGTAAAAGCAGTTTGCGCATCAACTTACTGGAGCCAAAAGAAAACTGGAAGATAAGTATGCTCTCTGTTGAAAAGGGTTTTGAAATGAATGATGATATGGCTGAATTTTTACTGAGCAAACCGGAATTCAATGTGAATGTAGTAGGTGTTTAAACAATCAACTTTATATTTACCTGAATCAATCACGAAGATTTATGGCAAAGAGTCCCCACTATTACATTCGCAAATCACATCGTTACCTGGGTATTATTTTAGGTATTCAATTCCTTATGTGGACCATTGGAGGTTTGTACTTCAGCTGGAGCAATATGGATGAAGTACATGGTGATTTTGAGAAGAAACATCCGCCCTTGCTCTCCTCAAATGTACAATTGGTATCCCCTTCAGCCATTTTAGATTCCATCAAAGCCATTCATCGCATTGACTCTATTGTTTCTATTCAACTCATTGAAATACTGGGCAAACCTTTTTACCAGGTACGTTGTGTAACAGCCATTCAAAACCAGGCAGCCAATACAACACATGAACATGACGCTGTCCACGCCATGAATCATTTGGCTGATGCTTCTACTGGTGAACTTCGTGGCCCCCTTTCAAAAGACGAAGCCATTGCTGTTGCCAAACAACATTTTAATGGAGAGCCAGCTGTTATTGCTGTTGAACATTTAAAAGATACACACAAACATCATGAGTACAGGGAACAACCCTTGCCTGCTTACGCCATCACTTTTAAACATCCCAACAATACCACCGTGTATGTAGCAAGTGAATTGGGCACGGTTCAAAAATTCAGGAACAAACCCTGGCGCATATTTGATTTTTTGTGGATGCTGCACACCATGGATTATGAAGGCAGGGACAACTTTGGAAACCTGCTGTTAAGAGCCTTTTCCATTTTTGGTTTAGTAACTGTATTGAGTGGTTTTGTCTTATTTTTTATCAGCTCAAGGCTCTTTCGCAGGAAGAAAGCTTAAAGTTCTATTTGCGGTTCATTCGTTACTTTGTCAATCTTCTAACAATTGACATTCTCATATTTTCCTTATTTTACCGCATGAACCCTTATCAATCACCCAACCGCATTGTAACGGTTGATGCCCTTCGTGGCTTTGCATTACTGGGTATCTTGTTTGCCCATTTTATTTATTGGTATAGTGGCGCTGGTTTACCCCAGGCTACTTATGAAAAATACAATGATCCGGGCAGCATGATCGCCAATGTATTTAACGGCATTTTTATAACAGGTAAGTTTTATACATTCTTTTCCTTTTTATTCGGTTTGAGTTTTTTTCTGCAGATGCAAAGTTTGCAGAAACGGGAAGACAATTTTGTACTTCGTTATACATGGCGGCTGGTGATCCTTGGTGTAATAGGATTGATCCATCATGCACTATGGCGTGGTGATATTCTTTCTATTTATGTGCCATTAGGCTTTATTCTTTTACTATTTCGCAACCTCAGCAATAAAGCATTACTGATCATTGCCACCTTACTGGTACTCAATATTCCTGCACGCATTATTGAACTGGTGAATTTATTTACATCAACACCCCCAGCTCCAAGCACGGGGCCACCACCTGTTGATACAAGTGCTGAAACATATTATCAGATCATCAAGAACGGTTCTTTTATTGCCATGATACAGGATAACTGGAAAGGACTTGTACCCAAGTTTGATTTTCAGTTTGGAAGCGGGCGTATTTACATTACACTTGGTTTTTTTATGCTGGGTGCTTATGCAGGCCGTATGAAATGGTTTGAAACTTTAGATGCTTCCAAACAGCTTATGAAACGTATTTGTAAATTCAGTGGGTTTACAACACTGGGTATTATCGTTGTTGCTCTTTTATTAGTAGCAGTAAACCAGCTGATGAAACTGCAACTGGAGCAAAACAGAGCCATGGGCTTGTTCTTCTCCTTTTTATTTGATACATCCGGCACCACTTTAACCATTTTCTATCTCAGCGGGTTAACCATGCTTATGTACCGTGTTCGCTGGCAAAAGATCTTGCACCCGCTGGCACCAGTGGGTAAAATGGCATTGACCATGTATCTCTCACAAACGTTCTTTGGTTTATTGCTGTTCTACAGTTTTGGATTCGGGCTATTTGAAAAAACATCACCGGGCTTAAACATGTTGTTAACAATTCCAGTGTTCATGATACAGGTTTTGTTCAGCAAATGGTGGCTCAGTCACTTTAACTATGGACCGGTTGAGTGGCTATGGCGCTCCCTTACGTTTGGTAAATGGTATGCACTGAAGAAACAGCAGGTAATTGCTGCCTGATTGGCAAGATTGTCACCCAACTTACATTTATCGGTTTATGAACAGATGTGGATAATGACATTCCATCAGATTCCGGTAAATGGGCTTAAATTTGTTCTCTTTTCCGAAAATAAAAATTAAAGGAATATTATATGGCACAACAATTTACAGATGCAAACTTTCAAACTGAAGTACTTGCTTCCAACCAATTAAGCGTTATTGATTTTTGGGCTGAGTGGTGCGGACCCTGCCGTGCAATTGGACCCGTTATTGAAGAATTAAGTAAAGAATACAGTGGTAAAGTAAAAGTAGGCAAACTCAATGTGGATGAAAACCCGCAGGTGAGCATGAACTACGGTATCACTTCTATTCCTGCGATCCTTTTTGTTAAGAACGGACAGGTGGTTGATAAACTTGTAGGCGCTCAGCCCAAAGCCAACTTTGTAAAAAAGATCGAGCAACACATGTAATTGAATTATTACAGATTGATACGACCCGTTTCAGTTTTGAAACGGGTTTTTCATTTTTGGTCGGTACCGAAGGTCAGACCTTAATGAAAAAAGAGGATGATACCTAATAATTATTCATCCAAATGAATCCAATGCCCGTTACTTCATTTATTCACATTCATTCAACATCGTATTAAACTTTGATAATATTTAAACATCTATTATTATTTTCATAAGAATTAAGCAACAATCAATACCATTTCATGCAAACAACAACCCTTACAACTGTTTCCATCAGCCATCATGGTTTTGCTGAAAAGCTGCTGCAACCCGAAAGCAATCACCATCTGCTCATCAGCACGCAGGCATTCCAACCCGGTGATGTAGTGAGTAAGTTTGATGCAGCTGAAGTTCATACAGAACCTTCCCGTTACACGGTTCAGGTATCTGCCAACAAACACATTATTCTTTCACCTGAGTTCCTGCAATACATCAATCACAGCTGCAATCCCAATGTATTTTTCAATACTACTACCATGGAGTTAACAGCATTGCAAAGTATTGCACCGGGTGATGAGTTTACGTTCTTTTACCCGTCTACAGAATGGGATATGGCTGAACCGTTTCATTGTTTATGTGGCAGTGCACAATGCCTCGGCATTATCAAAGGAGCAAAAAGTATTAGCGATGATCTATTGAATACTTATCAGCTTACAGATTTTATTCAATCGAAACGTATGCAATTAAAAGATTAATTGTTTATTTTAGAGTATGCTTTCTAACCCATTGCATTCATTACCCTCCACAAGGCATCCCTATTTTATTTGGGTGCTGGCTCCGCATCTCATCACCAATGATGCGAACATTGACTATTACTACGATTTTTCTCAAAGCATTGATGAATACACGAAAGTGTTTGAAGAGTTAAACCTTCAATGGAAATGGCAACCCGTTACCATTCACAATTACAGGAACATCATTGATGAAATAGCCACTACCAGGAACTTTCAAACACCCATTGTATTGAATTTATGCGATGGTGATGAAGTGAATGGTACACCGGGTGTATCTGTGATTCATTATTTGAAGGAAAAGGAATTGATCTATACCGGCTCTGAACCTGCGTTTTATGATAACACTACTTCCAAGATCATCATGAAGGAGTTGTTTGATAAAGCGGGCATCAGTCATGCAGCATGGGCTCCCATACATCACAGTGAGCAAAAACTCAATGGCATTTGCGAACAAATAGGAACCCCATTGATCGTTAAACCGGCAGTTAGTGGCGGCAGCATGGGATTGGGTGTAAAAAATGTGGTGCATCATAATGAAGAACTTCAATCGTTGGTAAAAGAACTCTTCACCGGTTATCATGGGTGGGATTTTACCTTTGGTGGTCTTGTGGCAGAGCAATTCATCAATGGCCCTGAGTATACGGTATTCATCAGCGGTTCTTATATGCACCCAAGAAACAGAAGAGTATATGTACCCGTAGAACGCATCTTCCATAAAGACCTTCCTGATACAGAAAAGTTCTTATCGTTTGACCGGCTTTGGGAAACTTATGAAGCAGAAAAAGCCGTTGGTCAAAATGAAGACGAAGACTTTTATCAATATGCTTTGCCTCCTGCCTCACTTCATAAAAAGATCATGGACCTCAGCTGGAAAGCATATTGTGCTGTAGGTGGTACCGGTTATGGCCGTGTGGATATCCGCATGGATAAAGAAACAGGCAAATTATATGTACTGGAAGTAAATGCCCAATGTGGTTTAAGTGAAGATGAGAATTATACCTCTATTGGTGCTATTGTTCGCTTAGGCAATGAAACCTATTCCAATCTTATTCTTCATATTTTGCAGGATGCATTGCAACGGCATACTGTTAAACAAAGAAAACCAGTTGCCGTACGTCAACAGCGTGCTTAGTATATGAAGATTTGTGTTCTGCAACCAGACTATTCCACTTCGGCAGTTGATTACCAATACTACGATCCGCCACGCAACATCAGTCATTTGTTGCCCCGGGCTGAGTTTCACCATGTATTCCTCAACAAACTCACTACTTACAAACAACTTTTAGAATTAAGCAAGCAGGGCTTTGATTGTTTTGTGAACTTGTGCGAGGGCTACCTGGAATGGGAAGTTCCTTCCATTGATGTGATCTATACCATGGAGCTTTTGAATCTTCCTTTCACCGGGCCGAATACACTGCTCTATGATCCTCCAAAAGAATTGATGAAATATGTAGCTTATACTGAAGGTGTGGCCACGGCTGAATATGCTTTGATCGATAACACTGATCATTTAGCGGAAGAAACCAAACATCTCTCCTATCCCTTATTCATTAAACCGGCAAAAGCAGGTGACAGTTTGGGAATTGATGAGAAAAGCAAAGTTAGCAGCTTTATTGAGCTGCAGCATCAATGCAATCATTTGCTCAAGGAATATCCGCAGTTGCTGGTAGAGCAATACATTAAAGGAAGAGAGTTTACGGTACTGGTGGCTGCAGATGCTCACAATGAAAAAAAGTGCCGGGTGTTTCAACCCATTGAATATATTTTTCCTGAAGGAAGAACGTATAAAACATACGCTCTTAAAACATCTGAGCTTCACCCGGAAAGTAATATTGCCGTTACTGATCCCGCCATCAAACAACAACTAACGGAAGCAGCACAACGTATCTTCCGCAGTTTTGGCGGTGTTGGTTATGCACGGATGGATTTTCGGATGGATGAACATGGAAAGATCCACTTCCTGGAGATCAACTTTACCTGTTCTGTGTTTTACACCGATGGCTATGAAGGCAGTGCTGATTATATTTTGAAACTGGATGGTATTGGACAGGCAGGCTTTTTACAACACATCATTGAAGAAGGTATAGCAAGACACAAACGCAGGCAAAAGAAATATAAAATGAAGGGCAACAGCATTGCCGGTTTTGGTATTTATGCAACTCAGCCCATTGCCCAAGGTGAAGTGATCTTTAAAGGTGAAGAACGTCCGCAACGGATCATCACCAAACGTTATGCTGAAGAAAATTGGTTGCCGGAGGAAAAACTACTGTTCAAACATTATGCAGTTCCTTTAAGTGAAGAGGTATATGTACTGTGGGATAACAACCCTTCTGAGTGGGCACCCCAAAACCATTCCTGCGACCCCAATACCGCTTATATCGGACTTAATTTACAGGCGCTGAGGCCTATTTCACCGGGTGAAGAGCTTACGATGGACTATGCACAACTACTAAATGAAAGTGCTGAAACCTTTGAATGTCAATGTGGTGCACCTGGTTGCCGAAAAATTATTTCAGGTCTGCCCGGCAACAATGTCACTCAAAGGGAACAAAATTTCAGAAAGGCTTAACCTCAGCCCCGCCCATCTTATCCTTACATTTGCACCGTACTCTGCTACCCCGCCGGGAGTAAAAACTTACACACAACCCATCGCCTTCATTTTATTATGAACGGCACTAAACCCCGGTAATTCTGCAAAGTCTATTTAGAAAGTTTTTAAAGAAGAGGACACCCGTATGCCCGGTACCTGGATTATACAGACCATATTAAAAAAGCACAAGTATCAATTACTGCTTACCTACACATTGTTTGCCATCGAAATGCTGGGGCTGTTGCTGCGGCCTTACTTTTTGGGTGAAGCAGTGAATGGTTTATTAAAAGGCTCCTACAGCGGGCTGATATACTTAGTAGGTGCTCACTTATTATGGATGATCACCGGAACCATTCGGCATCTATATGATTCAAGAACTTATTCGGAAATTTATACATCGCTGGTTACCCGTTTAGTAACCCGTAACCGAAATAAAGAAGTTTCCAAACTCAGTGCTCATTCCACCCTTTCAAGAGAGTTTATTGATTTTTTAGAGTTTGATCTCAACTATGTGATAGAAGCACTGTACAACATTGCAGGTTCGCTTATTTTACTTTGCTTTTATGATGCACAGGTTGTATTGTTATGTTTGAGTATGATGATACCTGTAATCATTGCCAGTTACTTCTACGGCAAACGCATGCGGGTGCTCAATAAAAAGAAAAATGATGAACTGGAGCAGCAGGTAAATGTACTGGCAACTAAAAATACGCACCGCATCCACCAGCATTACAATGAGCTGCGCAAATGGCAGATCAAGATCAGCAACCAGGAAGCATGGAATTTTGGGGTGATGGAATTTCTGGTAATGGTCATCATTACTGTATCGCTCATCATTTCATCCAAAACAAACGGGGCAGCCATGCAGGCAGGTGATCTCATTGGTATCTATACGTACATTCTCAAGTTTGTAAGCGGTTTGGATACCATCCCGTACATGATCCAGCGGTTGGCTTCCTTAAAAGATATTCTTCAACGTGTAGAAGCTACCGTTGATACAGATGAAAAAGAATTTGAACCTGACCCTGTACTGAGTGAAGTGGCTTAGTGCTTTACTTCCATGATATCAGCCGGGTTGTGTTTGTGACGGAATAATACAGCAAACAAAACAGCTACCACCAATGCATAACCGGCAAATGCCATCCAGATACCGTGCCAGTCTTTGGCACCATTGGCATCCGTATAAAATTCAGCAATTACCACACCACTGATAGCACTGCCGAAGAAGGCGCCAAAGCCATTGGTCATCATCATAAACAAACCCTGTGCACTTGCCCGTATTTGAGGAGAGCTTTGTGTTTCCACAAACAGGGAACCGGAGATATTAAAGAAATCAAATGCCAGGCCATACACGATACAGGAAAGAATGATCATCCACAAACCTTCAGCAGGATTACCATATGCAAACAATCCAAAACGAAGCACCCATGCGATCATACTGAACAGCATTACATTTTTAATACCAAATCTTCTCAGCATAAACGGAATGGCCAGGATGAATACTGTTTCTGAAATTTGAGAGATGGACATGATAATAGCAGGATACTTTACAGCAAGTGTTTCTTTATAAGCATCTGCTTTATCAAAATCATGCAGAAATGTATCTCCATAAGCATTGGTTAATTGCAGGGCTGCCCCCAGCAACATAGCAAAGATGAAAAACAAAGCCATCTTCCATGTTTTGAACAGGGCAAATGCTTTTAACCCGAGCATTTCAGCAAGAGAACCGGCTTTATCCGTTATCATTTTGGGTGGACAAGGAGGCAATGTAAAGGTATAAATACCTAAACCAAGCGATGCTACAGCCGCTACGTAAAACTGTGCTGATGATGTTTCAATATGCAGCAAACTCACAATCCACATAGCAGCGATAAAACCAATGGTTCCCCAAACACGTATAGGTGGAAAATCTTTGATCACATTCATGCCTGCAGTTTTCAATGCATTATAGGAAACAGTATTGGTTAGAGCAATGGTAGGCATATAAAACACCATGTTCAGCAGCATTACCCAAAAAAAGGAGAACGGGTTATCTACCATGGGAATACAAAAAAGTACAATAGCCCCCATGATATGGCAAATGCCCAGCAGTCTTTCAGCATTGATAAATTTATCTGCAATAATACCTGCAATGGTAGGGGTGAAAATAGCAGAAACACCCATAGTTGAAAAGATAGCGCCAAACTCTGCACCACCCCAGCCTTTATTTTGAAACCAGTAAGCTCCAATGGTGATCAACCAGGAACCCCAGATAAAAAATTGCAAAAAGCTAAGAACCGTTAAACGAAATTTTAAGTTCATTACAGAAGGTTTAGTTTGTGTAAGCTTTAAAATTGAAAGATAATTGTTTTTACAACACAGGCAGCGGCGGTTATACTTTCGGCGGTCTTTCATGTAAACACAATAATTCTTGGAGCTTGTTCGTATTTTCACAGTACAATCATGCCAATACAACTGATCAAAAGCATCTCCCCGTTTCTGCTGCTGTTCATGACCGTATCCGCATCAGCACAAAAACAAAAACCATCGGCCCATGAAGCCGCCGGTTCTTTTCACCGTTGCGGAACTCAGGCGGTGTGGGAAGAAGCGTTGAAGAAAAATCCTGCCCGTCAACAACTACTGCTTCAAAACAGGAGTAAACTGGCTGAGACCTATAACCGCAGCAGGGTATTGTTAAGAACCGATGCTATTTATACCATCCCGGTGGTGGTTCATATTATTTTGCCAGACCCATCATTGGTAACAGATGCACAGGTACAATCACAGATAGATGTATTGAATGCAGATTTTGCAGGACTGAATGCTGACTCTACAAGAATACCTGCAGCTTTCAAACCATTATTTGGAAAAGGCAATATTCGTTTTTGTTTAGCTCAGAGAGATGAAAGAGGCGATGCCACTACCGGTATTGTGAGAGTTAGTTCATCAGTAGCCTCTGTGCCCGGTGATGCTGACCCGGTGAAGTTTACCTGTACCGGTGGCAGCAATGCATGGGATGCAACAAAGTATCTCAACATTTGGGTATGTCAAATGACGGGTGGTTTTTTAGGTTATACAGATTTTGCTTCAGAACCATTGAGTGAAGTGCCATTGAATGAACGGGGCTTTGTCAATAATTACCGGGCCTTTGGTACTAACGGCACAGCACAGGCGCCTTTTAACCTGGGTCGTACCGCCACGCATGAGATCGGTCATTATTTTGACTTGGAACATATCTGGGGACCCAACAATTGTAATGGTCCTCAAAGTTGCAGCGATGATGATGGTATTGCAGATACTCCTGCACAATTTGAATGTACGTTTGGCACACCTGCAGCTTCCACAGTGATCACAGATGCCTGCCAGCCCGTTGCTCCCGGTATTATGTGGATGAATTTCATGAACTATGTAGATGACCCTGCCATGGTGATGTACACACCCTTGCAACATGCCAAAATGCAGGCAACATTACTAACCGTTTCATGGTTGACCAACTTAGCAACTTCCAATGGTTGCACAGCGCCCATTAGTGCTGCAAGAGATATCCGCTTTGAAAAATTTACAGATGCATCACTTGATAATTGCGGAGGCAACAGTTTACTCTATGTATGCAGCAATAACGTTCGCCCCAATGCCAGTTTTAAAAATACAGGAACAGATACCATTCGCTCTTTTACTGTGAATGCAAGATTTGGAACAGGTGCGATTGTTACCACAGGCTGGACCGGCACATTAGCACCACAAAACTCAGTTACACTGCAGCTCAATCAAATGACCGTAAATACAGGACTGAATGCTGATTTGATCGTGTACACCACCAACCCCAATGGCAGTGCTGATCTAAAGACAAGTAATGATACAGGTAAACTGGCAGGTGTTGTATATCCTGTGGTAAATCTTCCTTTCAGTGAAGGATTTGAATCAACAAGTTTTCCGCCTGTGAACTGGAGACGTTCCAATCCGGATGCCTACATCACATGGGAACGTACCACACGTGCAGCAAAAACAGGCAATGCCAGCATGTACATCAACAACTTTGATTATGATAATAATAAAGTGGATGAAATGTCATCACCACTGTTGAATGTAAAAGGCAAGGATTCTGTCTTCATGAGTTTCCAAATAGCAGCAGCTACTTATAATGTGCCCGACTTAAATGGCAATCCATTTGACACCTTACAGGTTTTAATAACAGAAGATTGTGGTGCTACCTATCGCTCTCTTTATAAAAAATGGGGAAAGGATCTGGTAACAACAGGTTTGATTGATGTAGATACCGGTTATGTACCAACAGCCAATCAATGGCGAAAAGATTCTGTGTTCCTGGGCGATTTTACCAATGCCATCAATGACAATATCCAGGTGGTGTTTCGCAACACTTCCAATTTCGAAAACAATATTTACATTGATGATATTTATATCTACGCAAAAGATGTAAACCCCAACCTGCGGCAAAAAGGAATCATGGCAACACCCAACCCGTTCCGTAACAAAGTGGTGCTGCAGCACTACCCTACGCCGGTGAATATTGAATACATTCATGTGTATGATTACACCGGCAGGCTTGTTTGGCGAAAACGGCTGGCATTGGGTGTGAGTGGTGATAACCCGGGGCCCAATTATCTTGAAATTGACCTGAGTACCCTCAGCACCGGTGTGTATGTGCTGCAGGTGGTATATCGCTCCCGTTCCAGTGAAAGTATTAAGATCATCAAAACACATTAATTCAAAACTCCGCCCGGCATAACCATTCGGACGGGCCCGTCAGCGGTTGAAACATCATGAAGATCATTCATTGCACTTACCCATATCAGCGTAACTTTGCAAAGAGTTACGCTTTTTTGTGAGCCGGAATTAAAAATAATTGATCATGATCTCTTCCATCATCCATTCAACAACAGATACCGATTTAAAAGCCATTGCTGAAAAAGTTTACAATCATCAACGCATTACAGAACAGGAAGCATTACTGCTGTTTGAAAAAGCCGATCTTCCATTTGTGGGTGCTCTTGCCAATTATGTACGGGAACATTTGCATGGCGATACTACTTATTTCAACCGCAACTTTCATATTGAGCCCACCAATGTATGTGTGTTCAGTTGCAATTTCTGTTCGTATTCAAAACTCTATGCCAAACGTGATGAAGGCTGGGAACTGAGTATTGAGCAAATGCTGCACATGGTAAAAAAATACGATGGTACGCCTGTAACTGAAGTGCATATTGTTGGTGGTGTGCATCCCAAAATGGATCTGCCATTTTTTGCGGATCTGTTAAAAGCCATTAAAGAACATCGTCCTGATCTGCACATCAAAGCATTTACGGCGGTGGAATATGATTATATGTTCCGCAAAGCAAAAGTGACAGTGGAAGAAGGTTTGAGATTTTTGATCAATGCTGGATTGAATTCCATACCCGGCGGTGGTGCCGAAATTTTTCATCCTGAGATAAGAGAAAAAATTTGTGCAGATAAAGTGGATGCCAATGGCTGGTTACACATTCATGAAACAGCACACAAGCTGGGATTGCACAGCAATGCAACCATGCTGTATGGACATATTGAACAGTACTGGCACCGGATTGATCATATGAGCCGTTTGAGAAATTTACAGGACCAAACGAAGGGTTTTCAAACATTCATCCCGCTCAAATTCCGTAACCAGGATAATGATATGAGCCATGTTCCTGAAAGTACCGTAGTGGAAGACATGAAGATGTATGCCATTGCCAGGATCTTCTTAGATAATTTCTCGCATCTCAAAGCTTACTGGCCCATGCTCGGCAGACACAACGCACAAATGACCTTAAGCTTTGGTGTAAATGATATTGACGGCACCATTGATGATACCACTAAAATTTACAGCATGGCTGGCAGTGAAGAACAAACTCCTACCATGACCACAGAACAACTGGTGGCACTCATTAAACAGGTAAAACGCAAACCCGTAGAACGTGATACTTTGTACAATGTGGTGAAAGATTACAGTGAAATAACCGTAGCGGAAGAAGCTGGATTTTCAAGTAATTAAATAACGCACTTCACAGCCTTATCCATGTCGCCTTTTCAAATTGCTTGTCGCCTTTTGCAAAATCACAATCTGAAAAGGCGACATGACAGCTTTTGTAAATCAATAACTTAGGGAATTTGGAATTGTGGGGAGTGGCGTATAATTTAGTGTTGGCTGCTATACAAAAGCAACGTTCATCTATAGACAGTTGTCTGACTTAATAAAATCCTTATGAGAAGATTTTTCATATTATCACTTACCTTTTTCATATTGACAAAGAGTTTTGGACAGACCCAAAGAAAGGCATCAACTTTTTTATTGACACAATATAATGTTACCCTTTATGACTATACCAAAGGAAATAATCCTTGGGGCATAGGATTAGGACTTCAAACTTTTTTAAATAATAAAACTAAAGTCAAACCGACAATAGAACTTACAGGCGACATTTATCTTGAAGACGACAAAGTTTTACGTTCAAACCCTGACGGCACATTTCCTGAAAATGGCAATGATGGTCGTGGAATGGTAAATCTTTTTGCAGGTTCATCATTTCATCCGACACAAAATATTTATTTCGCTTTTGTAGCTGGACCAAGTTTCATTAGCGGTCAGACTTTATTGGGTATAAAACCTACATTCGGTTTTTATTTTTCAAAAACTCAAAAGTGGACAGGAAAAATTTCCTATATAAATGTCTTTAACCGAACAAAGATTATTAATGAAGATTTTGGGTCATTAAGTTTCGCAATCGGACTTAAACTCTTTTGATATGTACAGCAGCCAACATGAACTGTGTAAAAAAACAAGCAAAAAGCTAAGTTTTTTTATGGTTTAGCTGAACAATAATTTGGTTGATACAGGCTGTTGTGTTTTACTACTGCAAATACTTGTTTTAAAAGTTTATTACAGAC
>Ga0208492_1000048_pt1 | contig 131262 bp, 121 predicted proteins | sample Subbioar_CSW14AB_FD_184820 | JGI IMG/M metagenome (GOLD analysis project Ga0208492, IMG submission 184820) | Serpentinite rock and fluid subsurface biosphere microbial communities from McLaughlin Reserve, California, USA - CR12Mar_CSW14AB (SPAdes) | ecosystem: Environmental > Terrestrial >...
AGTGCTGATGGGCGGCTGCCGGACGTTCGCGTAGGCGTGGCCGGGCAAGCTGCCGAGCCATGCGTCAACCGCGTTGACCGTCTCCACCATGGCGGTGAAGTCGCGGCCCTGGATGACCTTTTCGGCCAGCCGCAATTTCTCGTCGGCAATCCTGGGGTCCGCGTCCCATACGGTGATGGTGGCGGTGACGTAGGCCATGCCGGCGACATCGGCCCCAAGCTCCTGCAAGGCCATGTCGGCGTCGGCGGCCTTGTTGGCGGCGTCCGTATCGACGAGAACGGATGCCTCGTTGGTCATCACCTCTTTCAAGATCGCGGCGATGCTTTTGCGCTTCGCGAACCATTGCCGCCTGATCCTGGTGAGCAGCTTCGTCGCGTCGGTCTTGTCGAGCAGGACCGCGCGCGTGCTCCAGCGATACGGGAAGGCGAGCCGGTTCAAGTCGTCGAGCAGGCCGGGCGTTGTCGCGGTGGGAAAGCCGGTGACGGTCAGGACGCGGAGATGCTGGTCGCCAAGGCGCGGCTCCAGCCCGCCGGTCAACGGCTGGTCGGCGAGCAGCGCGTCGAGATAGATCGGCGTTTCGGGAACGCGGACGCGATGCCGGTTGGTCGAGACGGTGGAATGGAGGTAGGTCAGCGTTTCGCTGTCGTCGAGCCACCGGCAGGACGGCATGAAGCCGTCGAGCAATGCGAGCACGCGGTCGGTGCGGTCGATGAAACCGCGCAGCACTTCATAGGGATCGACGCCGGATTGCTCGCGGCCTTCATAGAGCCAGGTTTCGGCGCGGGCGGCTTCCTCGGCCGGGGGCATGTAGAGGAAGGTCAGGAAATAGCCCGACACGAAATGCGCGCCAGCTTCCTCGAAGGCGGCCTTGCGCTCGGCGTCGAGCAAGGCCGACGCGGGATCGGGAAAGGTGCTGTCGGGATAGGTCGCGGCCTCGCTGCGCTGCGCCTCGACGAAAATCGCCCAGCCCGATCCGAGACGGCGGAAGGCGTTGTTGATGCGACCGGCGACGGCGACCAGCTCGGCCGCAACGGCGGAATCCAAATCGGGACCGCGAAACCTGGCCGTGCGCTGGAATGAGCCGTCCTTGTTCAAGACGACGCCAGAGCCGACCAGCGCGGCCCAGGGCAGAAAGTCGGCAAGGCGACTGGCGGTGCGGCGATATTCGGCGAGGTTCATCATGGCCACGCCCTCACGCTGCAAGGTTTGCGGGGATGCGCAGATGCCGCCGCCCCACCTCGACAAAGAGCGGGTCGCGCTTCGCCGCCCATACGGCCGCGAAATGGCCGATGGCCCATATGGCGAGGCCCACAAGCCAGAGGCGCAGGCCAAGGCCCACGGCCCCGGCGAGAGTGCCGTTCATGATGGCGATGGAGCGCGGTGCGCCGCCGAGCATGATGTGCTCGGTCAGCGCCCGATGGACCGGGACCGAAAATCCCGGCACCGCGTCGAGTTGTTCGAGGACGGCGGCCATCAAACGAGCGCCCCGCCGCCGAACGAGAAGAACGACAGGAAGAAACTCGATGCCGCGAACGCGATGGACAGACCGAATACGATCTGGATCAGGCGACGGAAGCCGCCCGACGTATCGCCGAACGCCAGGGTCAGGCCGGTTGCGATGATGATGATAACGGCCACCACCTTGGCAACCGGCCCTTCGATGGATTGAAGGACTTGTTGAAGCGGTTGCTCCCACGGCATTGACGAGCCGGACGCATGAGCGGCCGGGGCGAGGATCATGCTGATGGAAACAGCGGCGGTTGCGGTCGCTATGGTGCGGTAGCCGCGCGAAAGCGTGCGGATCATTTGGGTTCTCCTGTGCTGTTGGGGATTGCGGGGGTGATGCGGTAATCGCCGTCCGGCCCCAGCCCTTCGACGTGGGCGAGTTCGGCCAGCCGGCGCGCGGAACCGCGCCCGGAAAGGACGGCAACAAGGTCGATGGTTTCCGCGATCAGAGCGCGCGGGACCGTGACGACAGCCTCTTGAATGAGCTGTTCAAGGCGACGGAGCGCGCCGATGCCGGTGCCGGCATGGATGGTGCCGATGCCGCCCGGATGGCCGGTGCCCCACGCTTTGAGAAGGTCGAGGGCTTCCGCGCCGCGCACCTCGCCGATGGGGATGCGGTCGGGGCGCAGGCGAAGCGAGGACCGCACAAGATCGGATAGCGTCGCCACGCCGTCTTTCGTCCGCATGGCGACAAGGTTGGGCGCGGCGCATTGCAGCTCGCGCGTATCCTCGATGATGACGACGCGATCCGCGCCCTTCGCCACCTCGGCGAGCAGCGCATTGGTCAGCGTCGTTTTGCCGGTGCTCGTGCCGCCCGCGACAAGGATGTTCGCACGCGATGCGACGGCGGTGCGCAACGTCACGGCCTGGTCGGCGGACATGATGCCGGCAGCTACATAGTCGTCGAGGCTGAACACCGCGACGGCGGGCTTCCTGATCGCAAATGCCGGTGCAGCGACGACGGGCGGCAAAAGTCCCTCGAACCGCTCGCCGGTTTCGGGAAGCTCTGCCGAGACGCGCGGGGATCGCGCGTGAACCTCTGCGCCGACGTGGTGAGCAACAAGACGGACGATGCGTTCGCCATCGGCCGGCGACATCGTTTCGCCCGTGTCGGCCAGCCCTTCGGAAAGTCGGTCGATCCAGATTCGCCCGTCTGGATTCAGCATGACCTCGACCACGGCCGGGTCTTCCAGAAACCGGGCGATGGCCGCGCCGAGCGCGGTGCGCAACATGCGCGCGCCGCGCTGTATCGCTTCCGGCTTATGGTGTGTGGATGTCATATCGGCCCCGATTCCTGACGGGGCGCGACAGACCGTCCCCGCAACGGGGTCGATTAAAGGAGCCTGAAATCAGGCTGATTCAACAAGTATCGAAGGGGATGCGGTGATCGGCGGCTATCGGCGGCGAATAGGACGGGTTGGAAATTCAGGTTACGCTGCCATCGGCCTCGAACTGATCTTGCGATGGACTATCGGGAAGCGAATCGACATCGCGTGACAACTCTTTGAGGAACCTGTCGCCGGTCGCAAGACGCCGGCCGAGCGTCTGCATGAAACCCTCGAACCGTTCTGCGCCTTTTGTTCGGGCTGCGGCCTGCGCGCTCTCCGGCAGCGGCGGCGTGGCGGAAAGCCAGATGTTGACGAACAGCGAGACGGTTTCGCCGAGCACGGCAAGATCCTCGTCGAGCGCGTGGATCTCGCGGCCGAGCTTGTCGAGGCGGCGCGACATGGCCGCCTCCAGCCGATCCGAACTGTCGCCGGACAGGAAGGAAGCGACGGCTGCCTCAACGATGGCGGATTTCGACACTTGGCGGCGCAGCGCCAGCGCCTCGACCTGTGCGAGCAAGTCCGGGGCGAAATAGACGTTCATGCGGGTTCGGGTGGTCATGGGCGTATCCTCAAAGCTCGATGCCGTCGCCGGGGTCGAGCGACGCTTGCCGCGCGACCATCCGCATACGCTGGCGCAGCGCGCGGGCTTTGGCGGCGTCAACGTCCGGTTCATCGTCCAGAATGTCGAACTCCTGTTCGGGCGGACGTGGCGGCGCGACGATTTCCTCATGCTCCGGCAATTCCGGCTCGCGGCGGATACCGGCGTTGGCTGGATCGCCTTCGGTCCCGCCGGCCGTGGCCGGGGCCGCTGCTTTCGTCGCCGCGACGATGCGGCTCGACCAATCGTCGGATGACGGGTTCACGGTGGCGGGATCGGCTGCCGGATCGGGCGGGGTCAGGATGCGTTCCATGAACCGCGCATCCTCGAAATAGCGGGCCTTGGTCGCGCGGATGGGCGGCGTGCCGGCGACCATCACGATTTCGTCGCTCGGCGGAAGCTGCATCACCTCTCCAGGCGTGAGCAGCGGCCGTGCCGTCTCCTGCCGCGAAACCATCAAATGCCCTAGCCACGGCGCAAGCCGGTGGCCGGCATAGTTGGTAGAATCGCGCAGCTCGGTCGCGGTGCCGAGCGCATCGCTGATCCTTTTCGCCGTCCGCTCGTCGTTCGTCGCGAAGGCGACGCGGACATGACAATTATCCAATACGCTGTTGTTCGCCCCGTAAGCCTTTTCGATCTGGTTGAGGCTCTGCGCGATCAAAAAGCTTTTGAGGCCATATCCGGCCATGAAGGCGAGCGCGGATTCAAAGAAATCGAGCCGGCCGAGCGCAGGAAACTCGTCGAGCATCAACAGCAGCCGATGCCGCTTGCCGGACGTGTGCAATTCCTCGGTCAACCGCCTGCCAATCTGATTGAGGATCAGGCGAATGAGCGGCTTGGTGCGGTTGATGTCGGACGGCGGCACGACAAGGTAGAGGCTGACCGGCTTCTTGCTGCCGACAAGATCGGCAATGCGCCAGTCGCACCGCGCCGTGACGCGCGCCACGACGGGATCGCGATATAAACCCAGGAACGACATGGCGGTGGACAACACGCCGCTGCGCTCGTTCTCGCTCTTGTTCAACAGCTCGCGGGCCGATGACGCGATGACGGGATGAACGCCGGCTTCGCCCAGGTGCGGGGTGTCCATCATCGCGCGCAAGGTCGCCTCGACGGGGCGCTTCGGATCGGAAAGGAAGCTGGCGACGCCGGCCAGCGTCTTATCGGGTTCGGCATAGAGGACGTGCAGGATTGCGCCGACAAGCAGGCTGTGGCTCGTCTTCTCCCAATGGTTTCTTCGGTCCAAGCTCCCTTCGGGATCGACGAGAATATCCGCGATGTTCTGCACGTCGCGGACTTCCCATTCGCCCTGGCGCACCTCCAGTAGCGGGTTGTAGGCCGACGACTTCGCGTTGGTCGGATCGAACAGCAGGACGCGGCCATGTTTCGCCCGAAAGCCGGCAGTCAGCGTCCAGTTCTCCCCTTTTATATCGTGGACGATGCAGCTTCCCGGCCAGGTCAGCAGCGTCGGCACCACGAGGCCGACGCCTTTGCCTGACCGCGTAGGTGCGAAGCAAAGCACATGCTCCGGCCCATCATGGCGCAGATAGTCGCGTTCGCGCCGGCCGAGCACGACGCCATCGGGGCCGAGCAATCCGGCCGTGCGGATTTCCTTGTCCTCGGCCCATCGTGCCGATCCATAGGTGGCGACGTTGCGCGCCTCCCGCGCCCGGATGATCGACATCATGATTGCGGCGGCGATGGCCATAAGCCCGCCCGACGCTGCGATGACGCCACCCTCGACGAAAATCGAAGGCGCATAGGCATCGAAGGCATACCACCACCAGAACAGCGCGGGTGGGTAGTAGATCGGCCAGCCAGCCAGCTCGAACCATGGATTGCCGAGCTGCGCCTGAAAGCCGAGACGCCATGCGGTCCATTGCGTCGCCGCCCAAGTCATCACCAGAACGATGGTGAAGACGACGGCGATCTGACCCCAAAGGATTCGGCCTCCGCGCATACGGGCTCCAGTCGGAAAAAGAGACGGAGCCGATCAGAGAGTAGGCAATTATGGGACAGGCAACAGTAAAGGTGGAGCGGGAGGGCTGTCGGATACTATCGGCGGCAAATAGGACGGGTTGCGTCCACTCATTTATCTGCGCGGATGTCTGTCGCGGGAAGACCGTAACGAATCGCGGACGAGACTCAATCCGCCGGGATAGTGCGCCCCATTTCTCTTGCGAGGGTGAGCAAATTGCGAAGCGCCGCGCTACAGTTGAATGGCGACCAGACGGCCGAGAAAGGAACCGGCTCCGGTTCGTCCGCGACCGGAAGGAAAGTAACGTCGGAAGTGCGTAGCAGCGACGTAGCCGCGCCGACGATGGTGACGCCGAAGCCCTGTCCGACCATGGAAAGCAGCGTGCCGCGCTCGACATCGAAGCGTTGGATAGATGATGCCGGCCAGCGTCCGGCAAGGCGCAGCACGATATGGTCATGGACTTGTGGGCCGGTGCCGCCGTGCCGGGCAAGGAACGTCTCGCCCGCTAGATCGGCCCAGGTGACGGCGGCTTGTTTGGCGAGCCGATGCCTATCCGGCAGCGCGGCGACCAGCGGTTCGGTCCATATCCGCCGCGTGTGGCAGTCGGGTAGCTCGGGCGTGCCTGCCATGAATACGATGTCCAGACGGTCGGCCCGCAATTGCATAACCGCATCGCGTGCCGTGCCTTCCGTGATCTCGACTTCGATGCCGGGATAGTCTTCGCGATACTGTCCGATCAGTCCTGCGAGGAAGCTGCGAGGGATCAGGGCATGGACGCCGATGCGCAGGCGTCCGCACTCTCCTGACGCCGCCATGCCGGCGGTCTTCACGGCATGGTCGAGTTGATCGACGCCGGCCGCAACATGCTCGACGAACTGCCGACCGGCCTCTGTCAGCCGGACGCCTCGCGCATGGCGCTCGAACAGCAAAACGCCAAGGTCTTGCTCCAGCGTCTTCACGCGAGCACTAACGCTGGACAGGCTGACGCCGAGTGCGTTCGCAGCGTGCCGGAAGTTCAGATATTCGGCGACAGCGAGCGTTTGAATGAGGGACGCTAGAGGAATGCGTGAACCCAACGAGGTCGGCACTCCCCATTTGCGGTCGATCATGGGTGTTGAACGCCGCCGCCGCACCGTTTCACCTGTGCTCGGTCAATCGACGGCGACCGTCGCGCCGGACAGCGGGGACATTGTGAATGTCTGACCGGAAAATCAGCGGCAGACCGATCATGAGACGGCGGCCTCCCATCCGCCCCCTAGTGCCTTGTAGAGAGCGACAACGGCCATCAACTCGCCGACGCGAGCATCAAGGCTCGCACGCTCCGCAGCGCTGTATGCGGATTGCGCGTTCAGCAATATCGTTAGGTCGTCCTCGCCAGCCTGGTAGCGCTGGCGGGCAAGATCGACCGCAGCGGCCGCCTGCGTTGTCGCCCCCTCCGCTTTCCGGCGCATGATCTGTGCGGCGGCATATCGGTTAAGCGCCGTCTCACTGTCAGTAAGCGCGCCCGTTACGCTCCGCTCGTAGCGGATCATGGCTGCATCGGCTCGGGCATCCGCCGCCCGAATCTGCGCTCGGATACGCCCCATGGAGAATATGGGCCAATGGAAGCTCGGCCCAACTTGCAATCGTGTGCTCGCCCCCGATGCCAGATCGCCCGCGCTCTGAGCTTGCTGACCAATCGACCCAATGAGCGATAGTCGCGGAAAGAGGTCAGCCGTGGCCACGCCAACGTCAGCGGTGAAAGCCGCCAATTCGCGCTCTGCCTGACGTATATCCGGGCGTCGCCTTAACAGTTCGGATGGAAGCCCAGCCGTAACCTGCGATGGAGCAACCGGAAGCGACCCAGGGCTCAACAGCCGAAGTGAAGTCGCCCCCGGTGCTTGGCCAGTTAGCAAGGATAAGCGATAGGCTGCCGCGCGCGCGTCGGCCTCAATCCCATTAAGGCTTACGCTGGCTGCCCGAGCCTGTGTGTCGGCACGAGCAAAGTCAAAGCGCGACGCCTCGCCGGCCCTAAACCGCCTTTCGACCAGGCTGGCGATGGCCTGCTGTGCGTTGGCGTCTGCGCGAGCAACCAACAGCCTAGTTTGGGAGCCGCGTAGATCGACGTAGCTTCGGACAACCTCTGCGATCACCTGTAAGATGACATTGCGCCGGGCTTCCTGAATTGCCTCTGCACGGGCGTCCGCCGCTTCGATGCTACGCCGTGTTCGGCCCCATAGGTCGATTTCCCACGACGCATCGAATCCGAAATCGAAAAGGGAAAATTGAGGATCGAACCCCGGAACATTGGCAACCGGCAATTGACCGTTTTCGCTGACGCGGTTCGCCGTGGCCGCGCCGGATAATGCTGCATCTGGACCGGCGCGACCGCGTGCGACGTCGCGCAGCGCCCGCGCTTCGCGTAGGCGCGCTTCCGCCTCCCGAACGTCGTGGTTGCTGGTTACTGCCAATTCCACAAGTTCAACGAGCTGTGGATCGTTGAACGAGCGCCACCAATCTTCATCAATCGGATGTGGGTTGGCAGCCGAAATCCAGCCGGGCGCCACCGCCGGGCTGGATTCGACATAGCTTGGTCCGACCGTGCAGGCCGCAACGCTAAGAGAGGCTAGTAGTGCCGGGAACGGGGGATGACGCATGGGCTACTCCATCCGAGCGCGGAAAAGAATTGCCGAAACGGTCAGCGTGACGGACGCGATAGCCGCCAGCGGCCATGTGTTCGCGAGAATGACCGCCGCCGGCATGTCTTTCAGGAAGACGCCTTCGGAGACGACGAGGAAATGCCGGCAGGGATTGGCGAAAGCGATCACCTGTAGCCAGCCGGGCATGTTATCGACTGGAGTGGCGAAGCCGGACAGCAGGATTAGCGGCACCGTCACCAGAAACATGCCGAGAAAGGCTTGTTGCTGGGTTTGCGACAACGTGGATACCAGCATCCCGACGCCGATCAGCGACACTACATAGAAGAACAGAGAGAAGTAGAACGACGCCACGGAGCCGGTAAGCGGCACTCCGAAGACCGTGGGGATAAGGATCACATAGAGCGTGGCATTGAAGAATCCGATCAGCAAAGGCGGTGCCATCTTGCCAATGAGGATTTCGTGGACCCTCAACGGCGAAACCATAAGCTGATCGAAGGTGCCTAGCTCCCGCTCGCGGGCAACGGATTGAGCCGTAATCGACAAGGTGCCGGTTGCGCCCAGGGTTACAAGCAACGCCGGCATCACGAACCAAAGATATATCAGCGCGGGATTGAACCAGTTGGTGACGACGGTTCGGGTAGTGGGCTGCCCTGGAGTTGCGGCGGGGCGCGCTTCGGCTGCGACCTGGCCAATGATCTGTTGCAGGTATGAGGAAACGATCTGCGATGCGTTCGAGCGTCGCCCGTCTAGGACGATCTGAACCTCGCCAATCTGCCCGCCCTCGATAGCCGCGCTGAATCGCGAATCGAAACTGAGAACGGCGATGACCTGCTGATTGTTGATTGCCTCCCGCATGTCGTCGGGCGAGGCGAGCGGCACGATGCGGCCGACGTTGGGGCTGCCTGCCACCCGCGAAACAATTTCATGGCTCCAGATGCCGGAATCGCGGTCGAGCACGCCAACGTCGAAGTTGCGCACTTCCAATGTCGCTGCGAATCCGAACAGGACGAGTTGGAGCAAGGGAGGCGCAATAAGGGTGATGCGAGCCCTGGGGTCGCGAAAGACCGCCCATAGCTCTTTCACGATGATCGCAGATAGTCGCGCGAAGCTGGCGGAACTCATCATGCGATCCTCCGGCGCGTCACTCGGAAGGCGAGGCCGAAGAACAGGAGGCCGAAACCCAGCATCGCCAGGATGCTGCGAACGAACATCGGCCAAAGATCGCCGACCACGAAAACGCTGGTCAGGGGCGGGATGAAGTAGCGGGCTGGAACCGCATAGGTCATCCCCTGAATGAATTTCGGCATCGAGCCGATCTCGAACAGAAATCCAGACAGCAGCAGGCCCGGCATAAATGCCGTGAGCAACGCAACCTGACTGGCCACGAACTGATTTTTCGTCGCCGCCGAAATCAGCAAGCCTTGGCCCAATGCCGGCATGAGGAAGGCCGCGCCAACCGCATACAGCGCGAGGATCGACCCTCTAAAGGGCACGCCGAACAGGAAGACGGCCACGACGACGCAGAGCGTCATCGAACCGAGCCCGAGCACGAAATAAGGAATGATTTTCGTGGCCAGGAACTCGCCCATGCTGACGGGCGTAGCCATCAACGCTTCGAGCGTGCCGCGCTCCCATTCCCGCGCGACGACGAGCGCGGTCAGAAGCGTCCCGATCATCGTCATGACAATGCTGATCGAGCCGGGAATGAGAGCGAAGCGACTTTCGAGGCCCGGATTGAACCAGAAGCGGGGCAGCGGGGCGATTGCGGGAGCTAGTCGCACGCCACGATCCAATGCACGGCCTTCCGCCCAGGTGGCCCGCACACCTTCGGCATAGGCGGCAACAAAGGATGCCGTGTTCGGCAGCGAGCCATCGGTAATCACCTGGATCGGTGCGTCGATCCCGGCTGCGACCCTCTGGCCGAAATCACTCGGAATGACCACGATGCCCCGGATATGCCCGGCGATCAGTTCATCCTTGAGCGAAGTCACGTCGCGCCGGGATTGAACCTCAAACCACCGGGATGATCGGTAAGCCCCCGCTAGGCTGGCCGCCGCTTCGCTGGAATCTTGAACCGCCAAGCCGATCCGCGTCCTCGCCGTATCGAGAGACACGCCGTATCCAAACAGGAAAAGCAGGAGCAGCGGCAGCACAAAGGCGATCAGCATCGTCGAGGGGTCGCGGAGAATCTGTAGCGACTCCTTGACGAGCAGGGCCATGAAGCGTCGAGGATAGAAGCGGTCGTTCATGCGGCCTCCCGCTTTCGATCCGTTTCCTCGATCAACGCAATGAAAGCGTCCTCCATCGTAAGGTCTGTGCCGCCACTGATTTCAGCCGCGCGGGTTTTGAGGTCTTCGGGCGTGCCTTGGGCGATTTCCTGCGCGCGATAGATCAGCGCTATGCGGTCGCAATATTCCGCTTCTTCCATAAAGTGGGTGGTGACGAGCACCGTCACGCCGCGTTGCACGAGGCCGTTGATGTGCAACCAGAACTCGCGGCGGGTGATAGGGTCCACGCCCGATGTCGGCTCATCCAAGAAAAGCACGGGCGGTTGATGGAGCACGGCGCAGGCAAGCGAGAGCCGTTGCTTGAAGCCCAGCGGCAATGTTCCGCTGTTCACCGGCAGATGACGTTCAAGCTGGAAAATGTCGATGACGCGCGCAACGGCCTCGGCCCGCTGGCGTCGATTCAAGCCATAGGCTCCGGCGAAGAAGTCCAGATTTTGTTTGACGCTAAGATCGCCATACAAAGAAAATTTCTGCGCCATGTAGCCGAGAGACTGACGCGCCTCCGCGCTGGCGGTGCGAAGATCATGGCCAGCAACGCGGCCTTCGCCCGCTGTCGGCGTGAGAAGCCCGCAAAGCATCTTGAAGGTCGTGGACTTGCCAGCGCCATTCGGCCCCAGAAGGCCGAATATTCGGCCTTGCGGCACGGAGAATGTGATGTCGCCTGCCGCCGTGAACGTCCCAAAAACCTTGGTAAGCCCTCGCGCCTCGATGGCCGGCGCGTCGGACTTTTCGATAGGCTTGTAGCTCGCGGCGAGTTGGCTGACGCCTTTCGGTCCTCCACCAAGGATGTCAATGAACGCATCCTCAAATCGCGGCTGCACGGCTTCGATTCGGTCGCCCTGCGACATTCCGAATCGTTCTGTGGTCGGCGCAGCAGCGCCTTCGTCCATGAGGACGCGAACGGAAGCGCCCTGAATGGTGGCGTCCTTTACATCGTCGCGAAGGACAAGGCTGGCGAGTAAAGACCGCCGGCTTTCGGAAGGACCAAACAGACGATAGGTCCGACCTTCGACACGGGATGTCAGCCGCTTCGGCGGTCCACTGAACAGCAGCTTGCCTTCGTTCAGCAGGAATACCGTATCGCACTTCTCGGCCTCGTCGAGATAGGCGGTGGACCAGACGACGCCCATGCCCTCCGTCGTGAGCTGGCGGACCATCGCCCATAGTTCCCGTCTGGCCACGGGATCGACGCCAACGCCAGGCTCATCAAGCAGCAGCACGCGAGGGGGCCGCACCAGCGCGCAGGCGAGGCCCAGCTTTTGCTTCATGCCACCCGATAGACGGCCAGCCAACCGGGGGCGGAATCGCTCAAGGTCCGTGAAAGACAGGAGTTGGGAAAAGCGCTCCGTGCGTTCTTTCCCTGGGGGTAAGCCGCGAAGATCAGCGTAGAGTGAAAGGTTCTCGATAACCGACAGGTCTTCGTAGAGTCCGAAGCGTTGCGGCATGTAGCCTAGTGCCGATCTATCGGCCGCGATGGCGGGCTCGCCGAGAAGGGTAACTTCCCCTTCATCCGGGTCGAGCAATCCGGCGAGCAAACGGATCAGGGTTGTCTTGCCCGCGCCATCAGGGCCGACCAAGCCGGTCATCACGCCGCCCATCACCTCCATGCTCACGGCATCAAGTGCCGGGGCTGCATTGGGCGCGAAGCGTTTGGTGACATCTACAGCGTGGGCGACTGCCTCTGTCATTTCACTGGCCCGCCCCTGGGTCCGGGCTCTGCTGGAGCCTCACGGTCACGGGCTGACCTTGACGGAGACGGTCATCGGGATCGGTGACGTTGATCCTCAAACGATAAACGAGGTCGGCGCGCAGTTGTTCGGTCTGGACCGTCCTCGGCGTAAATTCAGCGGTTGGTGAAATGAAGCCGATGACGCCACGATAGACTTTGGGGTTGCCGTCAGTGGTTACGAACACGGTCATGCCGGGCGCGATCCGCCCAAGGTCGGGTTCGGCAACATAGGCGCGCACCCGGATCGGCCGATTGATGGTAAGCGTGAAGATGGTTGCGCCGGATTGGACGATGGCACCGGGCTCGGCCGCTCGCGTGAGGATCGTGCCAGCGTCCGGTGCTTTAAGCGTCGTGTCGGCCAGATTGGTTTTCACCCTATCGCGTTCTGCTATCGCCGCCGCGAGTTGCGCCTCCGCTGCCGCGATGTCTTCGACGCGAGAGCCGGCGCGAAGCAACGCCAATGCTTCCTCTGCCGCCCGAAGCTGCGCCTCGGCGGCGAGGTATTCAGCCTCGGCGGCCTCGAAAACCGATTGGGATACAGCGCCGGTCGCAACCAGCGCCCGGCGACGCTGGAAGGCTTCTCGTGTTCGCACCATGTCCGCCCTTCGGACGGCGACCGCAGCCTCCGCCTGGGCAATTTCCTGGGGTCGATTCCCGTTGCGCCGTTTTTCGAGTTCGGCGCGGGCGGTCGCAACCTGCGCTTCCGCACCCGCCAGCGCGTCGATGAATGGCTGTTGGTCAAGCTGCGCCAGAGTTGCCCCAGCCTCGACCGAAGCACCTTCATCAATCGGCATTTCGGCGATACGACCCGCAACGCGAAACCCGAGATTCACCTGACGAATATCGACATTCCCATAAAGGACCAGCCCCTCGTTGGGCTTGTCCAAGAAGCCGAAGCCGCGAGTGTAGTATCCCGCCGCTGCGACGCCCGCGATGATGACTGCCAGGATGATGATGCGGCGGGACACTATGCGCCCCCCACATTCGGGGAGGCAGGCGCAATGGACCCAACGAGTTCAACCACCAAAGCCTCAATGGCTGCTAGGCCGTTGTCGTCTATCGTCTCCCAATCGAGCGCGGCGAGGACCGAAGCGCGCCCCATCCTGAACATGAGGACGCTTCCAACCAATGCGAGGGTTCTGAGGCGCACATGCTCGGAAGCAGAGTCTTCGTCGAGCAAGGTTCCAATTAGATGGTCACATATATTGAGCAGCGGCCCCATCAAGTCGTCGTAGAGGCAACGAAAGGCCGTAGTCGGCTGCATCTGCTCGCGGATAATGAAGCGCGCCCAAGGCTCGGAACGGCTGCTCACGAATAGCGCCGCCATCCGCTGAATGATTTCGGTCAGCAGGCGGCGTGCCTCATCCGTGCCAAGCGGCGTTCCCGAGCGCGCTTCTTCGACACGGGCAAAGACGAGGCTTCGCAGCGGGGCGATATGATCCTTGATGCCATCCCCGATGGAGGTGGCCGCAGCTAGGTAAAGTCCCTCCTTGTTCCCGAAGTAGTAGGCGATTGCCTGCTGGTTTGCCCCGGCCTTCTCGCAAAGCATCCGGGTCGTCGCGCCGTCGAAACCGACACGCCCGAAAACATCCACGGCTGCGATAAGCAGCTTCTCGCGAGTTTGATCGCCGCGCTCGATCCTTCGTCCCGACATGTCGCCCGTGCTCCATTCTTCATCTTGGGGAACTGAAAGCCGCCATTCGCTCGCTCGCGACGAGTGCCGGCCCCGTGTCCCACGGTCAGCATTAGCGTGGATCAGACACTAAATCAATCACATAATTTAGTTTACGTCTGGTGAATGAGCTAGGTCAGGCCGGTGGACTGTGGGTATCCGGCATCAGCGCTGCCAGCATCGCGGTCGAAACAGCATTACAGTCCCAACCCCTTCTGCCGCCCCAACTGCCACGACACCGAACCGCCCTGCACGACGCCCATGATCTCACGGCCGAGCTGGCGGTCGATGACTGGCCGCCAAGGGACAAGGGTGAACTCGTGCGATTTCTCGACGATGGCGAACTTGCCGCTGGTCAGTTGCACGGTGCCGGTGAACTTGCCGCTGACGGTTTCGCCATCGGCGGCGGCACGGAACGGCAGCACCTTGCTCGCTGCCATCTCCGCGCCGAAGTTGGCAACCTCGCGCTCGCGTAGCGTGGCGAGAAGATTGCGCCGGTAGAAGATTCGGCCGTCCCGGCTGCGCGTGGCGTCGCCATGCTCGACGTGATGCTCGCGGCGCTGGTCCATCGCCTCGCGCACCTGCTGGCCGAAGCCGGCCGATGCAAGGTCGGTTGCGTCGGGCGTAACCAAGCGCCGGTCGAGCCAGGTCGCGCCGTCCGCGCCGATCTGCTTTTCAAGGTCGAGCACCGAAAGGACGCGAACGCTGGCCTGCCGATTGCGGCCGGCGTCGTAGGCGGTGGCGCGGCTCTCGAAATCTTCAGGGATGCGCCATTGGTCGGCGTCGATCCGCTCGACGATCCCGGCGCGGCGCAATGCCTCCAGCCGGCGCACATGAGCATCGACATATCCCTCATAGTCGCCGCCCGGAACGCGCCCCTCGAACTTTGCCTGCTCCAGATGCCGGCTCGGCCGGTAGATGCCGTCCTCGGCGATGGCGGCAATGCTTCGGTCGGACGGACGGCTTGCCGTTTCGGCCGGGCCGATCTCGACGACGCTGCCTATCCGCGCATCCTCGACGCGGGTCGGTTCGATACCGGCGACGTGATGGGTCCGGCCGTCAATGCCGTCCACCACGACGGTCAGGTTCTCGCCCAGCTCGTCGGACAGATACTTATCGACGACGCGCCCGATGACGGGCGCCTCCGGCGGCCCGTCGTGGATATGGAAGGTCATGGGATCGCGCTCCAGACCATCGGCCTTTAGCGCCTTGTGCATGTTGCGGATGATGTCGCCGCGCTCGCCCAGCTCGCGCAAGGTCGACTCCATGTCCTTGCTCAATTCCCACACGCCTGGCGCATGTGGGGTCGCCAGTCCCATCTTTTCCAGCTTGGCGAGACGGCGCAGGCGCAGCGTTCGATTGAATTGCCGCCTCGGCTCGGCCGGTTCATGGCGAAGGTCTAGGAACCGCTCGTCGGCTTCCTCCGTCATGGCGCGGTCGATCCGGGTGAAACGGTCCTGGTCGATCTCGGCCGACAGCTTGCGAGCCTGCTCGATCTCGGTCACGGGACCAAGCTCCAGCGTCGTTAGCTCGCTGGCGCGCTCGCGGATTCCGTTGGCGAGATAGTCGCCATTGATGACAAGATTCTCGCCCAGGTGGTCCTTGCCCCGGACGATGACATGCACATGGGGATGGCCGGTGTTGTAGTGGTTGACGGCAACCCAATCGAGTTTCGTGCCAAGGTCGGCCTCGATCTGCTGCATGAGGTCGCGAGTGTGTGCGGTCAGGTCGGTCAAGTCCGCACCGTCTTCCGGCGAGACGATGAACCGGAACTGATGCCGATCCTCCTTGCCGCGCTCAACGAAGGCGTCGCCATCGGCACGGTCCTCGGTCGCGGAATAGAGCTGGCCGCGCTCGCCGTCGCGCGATGTGCCGTCGCGCTGGATATAGCGCAGATGGGCGGCGGCCCTTCCGTTCCTGCCCGCCTCCTTGACGTAGCGGGTCTTGACGACGACGCGGCGCATTCCGGGCGCGCTGTGACGCCAGCCGCCCGACAAGGTGCGAGCGCGCACGAAGGCCGCGCCGCGTCCGCGCCGGACGCCCGGTCCTCCAGTCGAGCGCGCTCCCTTGCCGCCCTTGGCGGTCGAGGTCTTGCCTGGGCGCGGCGACGATCTGGATGACGTGGTGCTGTGCTGCCGCGCGATCTTCTTCGCCTGCGTGAGAAAGCTCTTGGTCTTGCCGCCCTTCGGCGCGTCGGATCGGATGCGGCCGGGCTTCGGGCGGAAGCGGTTTTCGTCGTCGGCGCTCACGTCCGCGCCTCCGGCCAAAACCCAAGAAAATCGGGCGTTCGGCGGTCATGGTGCCGGTCGAAATCCAGCAAAGCCAAGGCTTTGCGCAATATCGCGGCACGCGGGATCAAAAAGCATGGTGCCGCTCGCGGCTCCCCTAACCAGTGTGCAGACAACAACAATTTCAGAAATCCGGCCGACCTAGTGCCGGTTTCCTTTATCTTGCCCTCCGCTCTATCGTCCTTCTCTGCCTCTCCGGCCCGGTATGCAGCCAGACGCGAACCCGCCTGACTGCACACCGGATCGTGCGCCGCCGAGCGCGGGAATGCCACCTTCATGGCGTATCTCCGACGCTCGCGCGGGCTACAAAAATGCTGCCGTCTTGCGGTTCCATAGCGGCGGGATCGCGCACCGGAACGGTCGCGCGAGCGTCGCCGGATTGCGTGTCGGACGGCTGCGCGGCGATTGCCTGGCTGTCGTTCGGCCGCACGATAAAGAGCGGTGCGTCGCGCCAGTCGGGCGGCGGTGGCGGTGCCGATGACGGCGCTTCGGATGCAGCCGCACCGCCAAGGATCGGCGCGAGCGCGGCGACATAGGCGCGTGTCTCGGCCGGCAGCGGACGGCCGGTCGAACGGTGCTCGTCGTAGCGGCCGGGGCCGGCATTGTAGGCCGCGAGCATCGCGCCGACATTGCCGTAGCGATCCCACATCTCGCGCAGATAAGCCGTGCCTGCGAGGATGTTGTCGCGGGGCTGATAGGGATCGCGGCCGAGCCGGTGACGGGCACGGAGGCCCGCCCAGGTGTCGGGCATAACCTGCATCAATCCCATCGCGCCGGCCGACGAAATCGCGCGCACGTCGCCCGCGCTCTCGGCGCGCAAGACGGCGCGAATCCAGTGCTCGGGGATGCCGAACCGCTGCGACGCCTCGGTGATGTGCGCGGCATAGGGATCGACGGCAACCGGGCGCACGACCGACGCGGATTGCGCGACCGCGACGCCCGATCCGGCGCAGACTGATAGTGCGCCGGCCAGCAACAGGACGGCATAGCGCCATGGCTTCCTGTCGCCGCTATGACGCCAGCCTGCCAGCGTGCTCGCTACGGTAAAGGGTGCGCGCAAAGCGCCGGCCGGTGGCCGCCCTTGACCTTCGCTGCGCGCGCCGGCCGTCTTGTCGCCGAGCGGGACGAAGGGATGCGAGTGCGTTCCCGCGAACAAAGGGATGATCGGAACGCGCACCAATTAGCTCCGATCCTCGCGCGCCTTCGGCCGCTTCCACGCGAGCCGAAAGGTGCGTGCCTCGTCGTCGGTCTGGAACAGCGCCGGGCGAAACAGCGCAGGGAAAAGCGGGCTGTCGATCTCCAGGGCGATGTAGTCCCCCGCGCGTTCGCCGACACGTTTCCACGCCCCGCCGATCTCGGGGCCGTCCTCGTCGTCGAGGTGGATGCGATAGGCCGGCGTGTTCTCGCCGTCGCCCGGCTCGATGGCGACGAGCGCGATTGCCTCGTCAATGCCGAACAGCCGGACGCGGCCGGCGTAACCGTTGGCGGTGGGTTCAAAGATATTGGCGGGCATTGTCAGTCTCCTTGTGATTGGTTGGGTAAGCGCGAAGTCAGTGCGTCGGCGCGCGCCACTCGAAGCGGCCGACGCCTTCCTCATCGGTCCAGAGCGGGACGGCTCGGCCGATGACGGAGCTTGCGGGGATGGGTCCGAAGTAACGGCCGTCCAGGCTGTCGCGGACATCCCAATTCATGAGGAAGATTTCGCCGGGCGCGATAACGCGGCAGCCCTGCCAGGCGGGCAGTTCACGGCCGATCCGGTCGCGCTCCAGCGCCTCGCCCATCTCGATCCCGTCAACCGTGATCGTGCGGCCGGCGCGGCAAACCCGCTGCCCTGGAAGGCCGACGACGCGCTTCAACAACGGCACGCCGCGTCCGACATAGCCGCGCTGCACCATGAAGGCGGCGAGCGGTTCGGGCGACATGACCGCGACCAGCTCGGGCACCTCGATCCGGTCGGCCGGCTCGACGGTGTAGAAGCCTACCGGCGCGCTGGCCGTGGCGTTCCAAATGAGTTTCGTCGGCGTCTCGATGGCGCTTGCGACGGCAACGCCCATCGCGGCCAGCGCCGTGACGGCGAGATAGCGGCGGCGCGTCACGGGTCGATCCTCCGACGCCCAATCCACGCCGCATGTCGTTCCGGCGTGTAGTCGCTCGGCTCCAGATTGGCGGCTAGGCGGTTGTGCGCGTGTCGCCAGTAGTCCGGCGACCCGTCGGCCGGGTCGAGGCCCAGCGCCTCCACGGCGTCGATGACGGCAAGTGCGCGCTGCACTTTCGGCCAGCCGTCCAGGCGTAACAGGATGTCGGCCCCAGGCCGGACGAAGGGCAATGTCTGGAACGGCTCGCCCCGACCGATGGCCCGCGCGATGTCGATGCGTGAAATGATCGTGCCGTGCTCGCCGGCCGCCCAGCGGACGAAGGCGAAGATGTTGTTCGGCGCGAAGCCGACGACGCTTCGGCGACGGTCGATGATCTGTTCGTAGCTCTTGCGGCCGAAGCGTATCCAGTGCTCGACCTTGCGTTTCTCGAAAGTCAATTCGACAAGCGTGGTGAAGGGCGCGGGTCCGTCCGGCAGCGGACGGCCGTGCGCGCTGCGATGGGCGCGACGGGTCATTGTTCGTCTCCGGTGATGGCTTGGGGGTTGCGCGGGCGCACCGCGTCGAGCGCGGGCGTCATGGTTCGCCTCGCTCGGCGGCACCGGCACCACGCCTCGCGTGTGCGCGCGTCAAAGAAGAAAAGTTAGATTCTCTGTTAGACTCTAAGTTAGCGGTCGGATTGCGCGTTTCAGGCCAAAGCGTTAGCTGGGGTTCGTGCGCCTGATCTGCCGATAGGGTTGCGCCTGATGTGCCGATACCCCGTGCGCCTGATGTGCCGATGGCGTTCACACCGTTATCAACAGGCACTGTGGACAGGTTTACCGGGCGGATGCGAAGCAGCTCACGGCCGTCTTCCCGCTCGATCTGGAGTCGATAGCCAGGAAGCGGCTGGCGGGCCGCGATGCGGCGCAAGTCGAGCGCGAAATCGGACGGCCGTGCGAGGCTGCCGGATTTCTGATGAAGGTGCGCAAACTCGAACAGCCAGCCATGGCGCTGGCGGCCGGCGTGCTTACGGGCGACGCGGTAAAGCCAACGCTCGATGCCGCCTGTCAGCCGGAAATAGGCCGGGTCGATGGTCAGGACCAACGAGCGGTCGATGACGCTGTTGTAGAACCATTCGGGCAGGACAAATTCCATGCCCTCGACGCGGCCGGCGCGCGTCGTCATTTCCTCCCACTCGTTGATCCATGAAAATTGCCGGCGACGCCAATGCGGGCCGTTGCGGATGGTAGTGGCGATGACGGTCGATTGCAGTCGCGCGAGCGCGGCTTTCAGGAGCAGGTATTGATGGTTGCCGGTCGGCCGCCCGATGGCGCGCAGTAGATGGTAAGGCGTGAAGCGGACGAAGCGTGACGTGGTGAGGCCGTTGTTTTCGGCCGCGACGATCTGCGAGGCCGCCCATATCAGCACGTCGGCGTCCCATATGGTCGCCATGCCGTGCTCGGGCATCCCGAACACCTGCACCTCGACATCGGCGGCTTTGTAGAAAATCGGCTTGGTGCGCGGCGTCTTCGCCAGGGAGAAGAACGGCCGCTCCATCAAATCGCGCTGGTCGCGCGGTGCGGCGTCGCCGGTCGCGACCACGAAGGGGTCGAGTCGGCTGCGTTCGCTGGCGTCGGCCGGCTGCGCGGGGCTATGGTCGTCCTCGCGCAGCATTCAGCAATCGCCCAGCTCTTTGGGCGTGAGCGGACGCGCGGGAAAAACCGTGCCGGCGTTCTTGTCGCGGGTGGATTTGCGCGTGCCGACCGCGCTCCAGGCTTCAAGGTCGCGGACGGTGTAGAGGACACGGCCGCCGATCTTGCGATAGGTCGGGCCGGTGCCGTAGGTGCGGTGCTTCTCAAGGGTGCGGACGGACAAGCCGAGAAAGCGCGCGGCTTCCTGTGTGCGAAGTAGGCGCGGCGGCAGGTCCGCATTGCGGCGGATGGCCATAAGATCACCTCTGGTTCGGTTGACGTGGCCGCCGAAAACTTCGGCGGGCTGTGGCGAACCATGGCGAGGGATCGGCGGCGCGTAGCGTGCCGCATTTGCGCCTACGCGCTGGCGGCACCCCTTGGGGAGCGGCGGCAAGCCGAAAAGACGAAGACTTTCGCGGGCGGGTCGGTTAAGACTGAACGCGGAGCAGGACGCGCTGCTTCGGGGCTTAGTAACCCCTCATGACTAGGTAGGTGTCGCCGAACTGGCACCACTCTTCGACCTATGGTCGGGGAGCCTGCGGCGTATGCAACAGGTTCTCCGAACTAAAGGCCGTGGGGCCGTGTCATGCGGTTACTAACTCCCCGATCACCAGAGTCAGAGAGCACCGTTTGCGGGGGCGCACCGCAAACAAACCCTCTCGGATACGGGGAAACGGCCATGCGAGTGCCCGTCGAACTTGATCCCGATGTGGACGACGAAGCGCCAGCGGGAAACGACATAACGCCTTATGACGAACAGCATTACGTCACCTATCTGCGCCTTCTCGACGCGAAGGCCGAAGGTGCGGACTGGAAGGAAGTCGCGCGAATCGTGCTGCATCGCGATCCGGTCGGCGATGAAGCGCGGACGCGGCGATGCTGGGAAAGCCACCTTGCCCGCGCCCAATGGCTTTCACGCGAAGGCTATCGTCGCATCTTGGAACAGGCTGTCGCGGCCGGGCGCTGATCGTTGCCGGTTTTTCACTCGACAGGCGATTTGATCGGATAGTGCAGCAATAGGCGGTAGCCGCCCCTCATCATTTTCAGGCCGTGCGCGACCAATCGGCGGGCCTGGTTCTTGCGGGGGTCGGCTTCCCAATCCTCCTTGGTCCCGCGAAAGCCAAGCAGGACTTCCGCGATGGTGCGATAGCTTTCGCCTCGCAAGCGGGCGTCGAGCGCGCGCAGGGACAGGATATGAAACTTGCGGAGCTGCGCCGGCATGGTGCGGAAGTCCGCGCCGGGCGCTCGCCCATTGAGGGACCGCCAAAGTCGGCGGGCGGCATGGGCGCGAAGCTCCATGAAAGAATCCATCGGAAGGGATACGGCATAGAAGGCCGCTGCGTCGGGCACGGCCTGGGGCAGCCAGAATTGATGCGCGACGCCATCCACATTCCAGATGCCATGCCACCCATCCGCCGCGTGCCGTAGGTCGAGGTCGGACAGGTGCGCCAGCGTCACTATAGGTTCCGTCGCCCCGTCACGGTGCTGCACCGGGGACAAGAGAACCGCTTGCGGCTGGAGACTTGGAATCCAGAACAGGGATTGCCGATCAGGCGGCGTTTCGGGATCGCACGGGAAATCGCAAACCCCAACGCTGCGAGAATCCATCAAGCTGGTCGCCGGCTGGCTCCTTCACCTGGGATATTGTTTGGAAGTCGCGATGATAGTCCTCATGGCGACGAAGATACTCCCAGGCGAAACCGGCGGGGGGAATAGCTTTCGCGTGCCCGTAAGCCGCCGGCGCACGCCAATCAATGCTAAGCATGGCGTCACCTCCCTATGCCGGGCGGCGCAGGGCAACGCCCGGATAGAGAGTTTCCGAAATCGCCAACACTGGATATAGCTGGAGTTATACGGAATGTTGTTCGTGCAGGCCGCACATTTATAGTTATTTTCTTCTTAACAACATTTCTGTGATTTTACTAGTCTGCGAGGTCGTGCGTGTTGCCCGCTGGCGCAGGCAAGGCAACCCAAGTCTCACCTGTTGGAAAAAATATGCACCTCGTCACGAGCGGTTTCTATCGTGAAGAACTCGCCGCCCATTTCGGCGTCGCGGGCCATTGCCTCCCAATCGACATAGTAGCGTAGGGCTTCGGGGATCGTGACGCTCTCGGCGGTCAGCTCCTCCATATAGTCCGCAAGGCTGGTGAACTGGCCGTGATAGCAGTCCTGCAAGGTGCTCTCGGCCTGGTCGATGTCGCCTATGAACTGCTCCAGCAATCCAGCGCCTAGCGCGCCATGCTCGGCGATGAAAGCACCCATCCGCGCCACGCTCTCGATGCCGGCATATTCCTTGATAGTGACGCCCTCAAAACCTTCATAGTCGTGGATGGCATAATCCTCCGCGCCCTTGATCGGCGAGCGCGCAAGCATCGCGGCAATCTCGTCCCTAATCTCGTCGGCGTCCTGATCCGCGTCGATCCAGGCACCATGCAGATAGCCGTTGTTGTAGGCTGCGAGGCAGGCGACATAGATGCGGGGATTGCTGTCGGTTGCGCTGGTCATGTCTCTGTTCCTTCGGGTGTTGGGTTCAGAGCAGCGAAGCGCCGCTCCTGAACCCTTGCCCGGCGGCGAGCCACGGGTAGCAAGGCGCAGGAGAAGTCTTTGGCACCGTGGAATAAATGGAGGGGACCCGCTTGCGGGGAGCGGGCCGTTTATGCCGCGAAAGGGCAAAGAGTTTTCTTGCGCCGCGCGAGGGCAACGCCCTTAGCAATCTCTCGAAAAAGAAAATCAGCAGGCCGGACTACCATGCGTCCGGTTCTCCATATTTCCAGGCGGTAGGTGTCGAACGACGCGGCGACAGCCGCGCCGACCCGGAGGCGAACGCGCTTCCAAATTGCGCCGTAGTGAGCCGGAGGGTCGCCAGTGACAAAGCCCCGGCGCTTTAGCGCCGGGTCAATTTGATATTACGCCGTTGGATTAGCGAACGGGCGTGGGTCCGCTGGCGGAAGGTGCTGCCAGTCGCAGCAAGGCCGAAATCCCGACAAAGCCGCCGCCGATGATGCAGAAGATTTGCCGCCAGATTTCGGACGGGACCGATTCCTTGGTGACGCCGTGGACCAGCGCATAGCCGGCCACGGCAGCGGGTGCAGCGAAGATCAGCGCCACGGCGAGGCGCAGGATCGGGGAGCGTAGCGAGTCAAAGAGAAGCGCCAGGACGCCGAAGGCTGCGCCGGCCGCGACCAACCCGACCAAGCCCGCGCCGATCAAGCCGGAGCCGGTCTGATAGGCGAACTGCGCGGCCGTCAATCCGAGCATGAAGGGTAGCGCATAGACCGCGAGCGTATAGGCTGCGACGCAAAGCATTGCGATCAATACAACGCTCATTATCATTACGACGGCCATGGCTCTGCTCCTTTACGACTGGCGCGGTTCGCTCTTTCTTGCTCCTTCGCGTGGCGATGCGCCTATGATGACGGTCCTCGTTTATTCTGTCGACCGCGAACATGGCTTTCTCGCGCAAGCCTGCGAAACAAGCGTGATTAAACAGAAGCGGCCGGAAACCTGCTGAGATTTCAGCAGATTCCGGCCAATTTTCATGGTTCATTTTGGAGGGCTATGGAGTAAACGTAGTGCTCATCGGTATCCCGCACGTCCCGCCAAAATTTCACCTAAGCTATTGATTCTATTGAATATTCTCGAGTCGCCTTATGATGGTCCGCAAACTGGTCCACAAATGCATTATCGCCTTTTGGCCTGCTCTTGCCGCACTTGCCAAGTAGCGACCATTGATCGGCACCTGCCGACAGCCTCACTCCAATAACTGAAGAAGCTCATTTAAGCGGGTCTTTATAAGATCCAGCTTTGCTGAGCTGACGCGATGCTCATGCCCAGTCAGCAAAAGCAAAACTTCGAGCACATCTGAGGAATGCTGAGCTAGCGAGATAAGATGCTCGCCGCTTGGGCCACAGCGAGCAGCAAACCAATTCTTGACGGTGCGCTCGCTAGCACCAGTCCATCTCGCCACAATTTTCACAGCGTTCTGAGTTTCGCCAAGTTCGTGCCGAAGTGCTTGCGAAATGGCACTGGCATAGAGCGCAGCCGATACAGGGCTGGCTTTGGTCGGAAAGATATTGCCCGTCTTTTGCAACCACATTCCGCGCCTCAGGACTAACATGCGGCCCGTTAATGGCTTGAGAGAGAGACATCAAAGCCCCCTCTTCGAAAAGCCATCAAGTCTATGGTTTTTCGCCAGGAAATGCCGGCCATGCTCACTGGAACAGTAGACGTTGGCTCAGACAATCGCGGCACGCTAGCGGCGCTTACGCGAGCCGCTCAGTACGTGAGAATGTCTACTGAACATCAAAAATATTCAACTCAAAACCAATCTGAGATCATACAGAAATACGCGGACAGCAAGGGCTACCGCATCGTCAGGACATACGCCGATGAAGGAAAGAGCGGTTTAAGCCTAGATGGGCGTGGCGCACTTCAGAAGCTCATCTCAGATGTTCAAAATCACGTGGCAGATTTCTCAGCAATTCTTGTCTACGACGTCAGTCGGTGGGGCCGTTTTCAGGATGCCGACGAAAGCGCTTACTATGAGTATATTTGCCGAAGGGCGGGCATCAGGGTGCTGTATTGCGCCGAGCAGTTTGAAAACGACGGCAGTCCAGTATCGACGATTGTCAAAGGCGTGAAACGCGCCATGGCCGGCGAGTACAGCAGGGAGCTGTCGGTCAAGGTTTTCACGGGCCAGTGCCACCTCATAGAACTGGGATATCGCCAAGGCGGACCGCCCGGATATGGCCTGCGGCGCATGTTGATTGATCAAGGCGGCGAACAAAAAGGCGTGCTCACACGTGGCGAACACAAGAGCATCCAAACTGATCGCGTAATCTTGGTGCCTGGGCCAGATGAAGAAGTCGAAACTGTCCGTTGGATGTACCATGCATTCGTTGAAGACGGCCGCTCAGAACGAGACATTGCAGCTGCGCTCAATTTACGTGGCCTGCGTACAGATTTAGACCGCCCGTGGAACCGCGGCACTGTGCATCAGGTGCTCATCAACGAGAAATACGCCGGTAACAATGTTTGGAACCGGGTTTCATGTAAGTTGAAGGGGCGACGAATTCAAAACGCGCCAGATATGTGGGTGCGCGCCGATGGTGCATTTGAGCCCCTGGTGGACCCTGAGCTATTTGCAGCGGCTCAAGAGCGCATTGACCGCAGGTCAGATCGACTATCTGACGATGAAATGCTGAACCTTCTGCGCGCGGCCTTCGATGATAGAGGTTATCTATCAGGTCTCATCATTGATGAGTCAGATCGTCTGCCTTCTAGTAGTGCATATCGCACGAGATTCGGCAGTCTATTGCGTGCCTATCATCTGGTTGGGTTTCGGCCAGATCGCGACTACGAATATGTCGAAATCAACAGGGTTCTGCGTCAACTGCACCGGCAGGTGGTCGATGACACAAGCCGCGAGATAGCGCGCGTCGGTGGTGAGATACATCGGGATCCAGAAACAGATCTTCTGAGCGTCAATCGCGAGTTCACAGCGTCAATCGTCATATCTCGTTGCCGTGAAACCTGGGGCGGTTCGTTGCGGTGGCATATTCGGTTCGACACAGGCCTTTCGCCTGACATTACGGTCGCTGTTCGCATGGACGAACTGAACCGCCAGCCGATCGACTATTACCTACTGCCCCGCATCGACGTGTCGCCGCCAAGGCTGCGGCTCGCGCAAGACAACGGCCTATCCTTTGACGCCTATCGGTTTGACACACTTGACCATCTCTATGTGATGGCGATGCGGTCGCAGCTTATGGAAATTGCCTGATGCAGTCAGACACGGTGCCGCAAGTGGAAATGGTACCGATAGACCGCATAACCGTGGTCAATCCCAGAGTGCGTAATCGCAAGGTTTTCCGCGAAATCACTGACAACATCGCTCAACTCGGCCTCAAACGGCCCGTCACTGTCATTCGTCGCGACAGCGGCGAGCGCTATGAATTGGTCTGTGGGCAAGGACGGTTAGAAGCCTATCAGGCGCTTGGCCAGGTTGAGATCCCAGCGCTAGTTATCGAGGCTGGCGAAGAGGACTCGCTGGTCATGAGCTTGGTGGAAAACCTTGCGCGCCGCCAACATCGCGCGATTGATTTGCTGCGCGACATTTCTGGCCTTAAGCAGCGCGGCTATAGCGAATACGAGATCGCGACCAAAACCGGCCTTACCCTAGAATACGCCAAAGGCGTCATAAAGTTACTAGAAAACGGCGAAACGAGGCTACTGCGCTCAGTCGAAGCCGGCCTCATACCCGTCAGTGTTGCCGTTTCTATAGCCGACACAGATGATGCTGGCATTCAAGACATTCTGCAAAAGGCTTACGAGAGCCGTCAGCTTCGCGGCAGACGGCTGTTAATGGCGAAGCGGCTCATTGAGAGCCGGCGACGGCGCGGCAAGGGATTGCGCGGGAGCTACCATCGCACGGGATTGGTCTCGTCAGACGCGCTTTTACGTGCCTATCGCGATGATGCCGAGAAGAAACGCTTACTCGTCCGCAAGGCTGAGGCCACGCGCGATCGGCTCGTCTTTTTGACAGAGGCGATACGCAAGCTTTTTGCAGATGAGAATCTCGTCACTTTGCTGCGGGCCGAGGGATTAGACACGCTGCCGAAAAATTTGGCTGATCGCCTCCTGGGCGGAAAGGGCCTTTGGAATGCCTGACACCGCATATCGCCAAGCAATTGCCATGGGATTTGAGCCTACCGGCATCCGTATCAGTCTCACTGATATTCAGGCGCTACATCCGGTGACAGATCAGATTCGCGCCAGCGCAAAATATGCACAGATCGTTGCGTCTATACAGGAAGTCGGCCTCGTTGAGCCACCCATCGTTGCCCGTTCTCCACATGACACTGCGAAATACATCCTGCTCGACGGCCATTTGCGTCTAGATGTGCTTCAATCCATGGGCGAAACAAGCGTGATCTGCCTTGTTTCTACTGATGACGAAGCGTTTACGTACAACAAGCGCGTCAATCGTCTCGCGATCATTCAAGAGCATCGCATGATCTTAAAGGCGCTCGAGCGGGGGGCATCAGAAGAACGTCTTGCACGAGCACTCAATGTCGATGTCGGCAGCATTAAACGCAAGCGACGGCTATTGGATGGGATTTGCCCGGAAGCCGCCGAATTACTTAAAGACAAGCATATAGCCTTGAATGCCTTCTGGGAGCTCAAGAAAATGGTGCCCATGCGGCAGATCGAGGCGGCCGAGATCATGACCGCGATGAACAAGTTTACGATCGGCTATGTGAGATCGCTCGTGGCCGCAACGCCGGCAACAAATCTGGTTGCCGGCCGCAAGCCGCGATCTGCGAAAGGCCTGAGTGGCGAGCAGATTGCGCTGATGGAGCGCGAGGCTGGCAATCTCGATCGCGAGCTCAAGATCGCTGAGCAGAGCTACGGCACAGACCATCTCGATCTCGTGCTAATCAAAGGCTATCTCGGCCGTTTGTTGAGCAATGCCAAAGTGGTTCGCTACCTTGCGCAATGGCATCAAGAGATCTTGGCCGAGTTTCAAAAGATTGCTGATCTTGAGGCGCCAGGCCAAGCGAGTGCGTGAGCGAGACCGCAGGTTCGAATGATTTTGAAGGGGACCCGGACCCGAAAGCGCGGGGACCGCGGGAGACGCCGCACTGTGGGGCGGATCGAGCGCGGGATGGGGATGGCGGCGATCCCGCTCAGGGCCCATTTGCCACTTTTTGAAAGCAATACGAAGCTACTGATCATGGACTAGTTTGGCTAATCTACTGACTGGGTTTTATACGGAGTAGCTCAGAGGATAGAGAGCAGCGTAGCGAGCCGATGAGGTTCGCAAGCAAAAAAAAGGGGCGGCAGTGATGCCGCCCCTCTTTCGTCTTCAACGGCTGAATGGCTACTTCAAGTGCCGCTCAAAGAAGGCTTTGGTTCGAGCGTCAGCTTCTGCCGCCGCCTTGGCGTCATATTGAACACGCCGAGATGTGATCTTACCGCCCTCGCCCACGCCCTGCACAACGTAGCCGCCAGGTGGATATGGGTAATCGAAGGCATGATACGCACCTTTTAAAAACACCATATCGACCAGGGTCGGTGTTTTCAGCGAGGTCTGAAGCTTTTGGCAGTTGGCCGGCGGGGTCCAGTCATCTGAGTCGCCCATCAGAACCATTAACGGCAGCGCGACATCGTCGTCACGACCTGGCGTGCAGTAGGGATAAAAGGCGACGGCCGCCTTGATGTTATACTTTGACGGATTAAAGCCTCGTTGAACCGTCTTCATGATCGTCCAACCACCATGCGAGAAGCCGATCAGTCCGATCGAATCAGCTTTGACAAAAGGCTGAGTTTTCAAGAACTCGACCGTACCAAATACATCGAAGACACGCTTATAGGGGCCAACGCGGTGCGTATCCTGACAAAGATCGCCCTGACCTCTCGGGCCGAAGCTGTCGACGACTGCTGCGGCGTAGCCCCAGGAGGTGATCTTATCTGCCCACCACTGCATATGGGCTCCGGGGCCGTTGCAGCCATGTAGAAGAATGACAGTCGGGAATGGACCTGCACCCTCGGGGCGGTAGATTTTTGCGCTGATCTGCTCGTCCCCGACGCCGCCAGATGCAGTGACATTCGGGTACCTGGCACTCTCGCCTGTAGCCGTCTTGCAGCCACTCAATGCGACTAAGCCGCATACGAGCGCTGCAGATAATACCTTCTTCATGTCTCCCCCTTTGCTTCAGCTGTAGTTCGTAACGCGACTGGTGCTCGAACGCGTCCTTCTGATCAGTTCGTCTGGCCCCGATCCGTCATGCGCCACATGGCGTCTCGTATCGGCTGATGTGCTCAAGCCGCTGCGACCGCACCTCCCTTGATCTCACTATCTAATTTTTACTATAGTAAATGGCGATTAGTCCATAAAACCCCGAGTTTCCGGGGCATGGACATTAAGATTTTGGTCGGAATCAACCTGCGTCGCATGCGGCTCGAGCGCGGCTTTGCGCAAGAAGACCTGGCTTACGAGGCTGGCATTGCGCCAAGCTTTTTAAGCCAGATCGAGACCGGAAAACGAGCACCCACCGTGACGACGCTCGACGTGCTCGCGAAGGCCATGAAGATGCCGATCGTCGAATTCTTCGCGTCACCGGCAGCCCCCAAAAAAGGACTGCCGCGGGGTCGCCGGACTCGTTGAAGACCTCTCGCCGTCTCATAGCAATGCCATAAGACGGCGCTTCGCCAAACCATCACCCTCAATATAGGACTGCGTCTGCTCAATCGAGCGATGGCCAGCTAGCTGCTGCACGTCGCGTAAGCTGCCACCCGCTTTAAAGACCAATTTAGCGGCCCTCGTGATGAACGTCCGCCGACCAGAATGCGATGAACAGCCCTTAAAGCCGAGCTCGCCATAAAAATTGTGAAACCAGTTCACGACACTGGTCGGCCGCATGGCGTAACTGCCGTCTGCGCTCAAGCGCTCTGATCGTATAATAGGCCCGCTTGCCATTCCTCTCGGCTTAACCGCTGCCAAGGCTCTCTGAAGATCCTTATGCATCGGTATCGTGCGACCAGACCGCTTCTTGGCGGCCTTGTCATGCAGCTCGATGCGGTCTGACAGCCGACCATCGGCCGTCAACACCATGTCCCAGGTCAGCTTTGCGATCTCGCCGGCGCGTAGGCCAGCTTTGACAGAAAGCAGCAGCATCGCTCGATCGCGATCTGGCCAACGCCCCTTTTTCACCGCTGCCAACGCCCGCGCCAGCTGCGTCTCCGTCAGCACTTTTGCTTGTTTGCCTGCCATGGCGGCCCCCTAGTATTCAGAAGCCAGCATGAGCGTCAGGACTCTCGTCGTGACGCCTGGATCGGCTGGGTCATCTGAGCCAAAACGCACGTCTTTGTCGTAATAATCGACCTTCCAAAAGAAGCTCTCACCATCTTGCTCGAAGCGGCCAAAGTCGTGTTCCCCATAGGGATCATTGTCTGGATCAAATTCATTGAACTCAGCCACTCGGCGCCAGAGCAACGCCACGCGGCTTGGCGACAATGCCGCGACGCCAGCTGTCATGACACAACGGCCGCCTTGGCGCGTTGTGCGCAGATGGTCATTCAGCATGCGAATACGCGCTGTCAGCGCTTGTGAATTTGGTTCTTGAGACATAGGCAAAGATCTCCCATTGCCGGCCAGGCGGCCGGACATCAGTTCAGGTCAAATTGTGATTGGATCAGGCGGCCTTGGACGGGCGCCTTAAGAGAAGCCGAGCTTTAAGCGTCAGCCTTCGAAGAGCCTGACGAGTGCCGTGAGCTTGTCAGATGTGACTGTCATAGCTTCGATCGGTTTCAGGCTCTCCATTGGCCTGTTGGCCCAAAGGCCGACATAGCGCCTTGCGACATCACGTGCCGCCAGGGTCGAACTCTCAGGCTGCGGCAAGGCATTCCAGAAGTGCGCGCCGCCAACAACAAGGCCGCCTTGCAGCATGGCCGAAGCCGCGGCGATGCCGTGCCGCTGCCAATAGCCATCAAGGCCTGGCTCTTTGAACCCATGAATGGCACAGAGCGCGATTTCAGGCTTCTGCTCGTCGAGCAAATAGTGCCAGGCCCGCATACAGGCCGCGCGCAGCTCTCGAACGGGTCCGGCCTCGTCTTCGCCGTAGTAAGCCCCATCATGCCATAGCCAGCGAATATGGCGGCACCGGCGTCCGGGCTGCTTTCGGTCTTCGGTCAGGCCAAACAGGTCATAACAGGCTGCCAGCATGGCATTCTGACCATTGGCCAAGCGCACGAAGCGATGTACTGACGCGTAATCTGCCGTGGCTGGCACGATCGGCAGATAGTCGCCCGTTGTGTCTCCGCCGGCTGGAAAGATCTTGCGGGCATAGCCAACCACCTTGCCGGCCTTGAAGGCCAGGCAGCCGTGATCGCCCATTTCTTCGCGGCGATATGGTGCAGAATCTGCCCCCAGGACTAGGACGGCACCTTGGCTGCGCTTTTCAAGCTGCCGCGACGCTGCCAGCAGCCGGCCTGCAAACTGCTCTTGCAGGATAGTTTTGACGCGCTCGTCATGCTCGAGATGGCCGATGAAGGCCCTTGTCCTTAAGTAAGCGCCCGGGAAGACCAGAGCATCAATGGGCCCCTGCCAGAGCGATAGCGCCTGAACGACCTGATCAATGAGCTTCAGACGGGCCGGCCAGGTCTTTGGCCGAATAGTTTTCTTGCCGAGCACGCAAACAGACGCAATTCGAGCCGATCGCAATGATCGTCGCATAGTGACCTCATAAGTTTTGGATGGACGAGGCTCGCCCAAAATGGCTGCCTCTACTGAAGCGAGCAGCCGTTGCAGCTTGATTTCTCGCTATAGTAGATTATACTGGCCATTGAAGCCAGTCAATAGTTAATAATATCAGTATTTTAGGCCATTTTCGGCCGTTAACCTTTGAACTTTGCAAAAGCGGAAACTTCTCGCAAAACGGGAATTCTCGTCAAATTTGAGGCTCTAAATGCTGTCTCGCCGTGAACTACTCAGCGCTACGATGGCTGCAATAAGCAGCTCGGCCGCCTCTCAGACATTCGCTCGCCATCGGCCGAGCCAAGCTGACCTCATGGATATCGCTCGACAACATGGGCACTGGCTTGCTGGGCGGCCAGGCGGCGCCTTTGCCGACCTGCGGGGCGGCGACCTCAGCGGCCTTTGCCTTGATGGCCTAGATTTAAGCCAGGCCGACCTGACAGGCGCTAGCCTCGCCGGCGCCTACGGGACCGGCTTTGTCTGCCTACAAGGCTGCCTCGCCAAAGCCGACCTAACAGGGGTGCGCCTGATAGGCCCGGCTCTGGACGGCGCCGATCTCAATCGCGCTGATTTGCGCGGCGCCTGGCTTGCCGACCGGGAAGGTCTGCCAGTGCAATCTCATTTCGGGAGCCAGGCCGATGGCCGAGCATCACTGCTCGGCGCCAGCTTCAACTATGCCAACCTCTCTGGCGCCAGGATTAACGCCTATCTGGCCGGCACGTCGTTCGACGGCGCCAACATGGCGGGGGCGAACCTGTCTCTTTGCCGCGGCAGTGCCGATTTCAGGGATGCAAATCTGACAGGCGCCGCGCTCGATTACTGCGAATTCAAGGTAGTCGACTTAACAGACGCTGAACTGCAGGGCTGTACCTTCAATAGAACGACTGCACGACGCGGCCATGCCTTACCTCCTCAAATTCAGACCCGTTAGTTCCCCTGCCCTCCTCCGCGTACGCCCAAAACCAGCCAGGGATTTGGTGAGTTTTTCGTCAAATCGCTAATGCTGACTGAGCCGCCGCATGAAAAGGCCGCTCATCACATAGGAGATAGGACGATGAGCACACAGCGAACGAGCGATATCAAAAACTACAGGCGCCGATTGCTGCGCCACCACCAGACTGAATTCGAAATCGCTGCCGAAGCTGCGAAAGAGGGTCAGTTTACTGAGGAGGTAGATTGGCCACGTATGATGCGAATGACCTCGCAGCTGACGGGGGATATCGGAAAAGACCAAACTGAAAAGCTGCTCCGACGATTGGCTGATCTGACCGGCGCCGGCGCCTTCCTATCTTTCTCGAAAACTGATCTGACAGAGATCTGACCGTAGATTCTCCTCATCGAGGGCAATCGTCAGAAATCTACTCGGTAAACTGCGGGTGTGCGCTTCCGACTTCGATCATAGTAACAAGTCTTGTTGGTTAGCCCCATCACGGCCAATTGGAACAATGCCAAGGGCTGGCCAGAACGCAGGATTAATTACAAAAACAGTCGCATCGCCTTCGCGATTGGCCCGCACTTCTAGCATTTTCAAGTTATAGTTTACGTCGTAAATAAAATGATCCTTTTCATTCGATCGAATACCAATGACTCCGTAGTAGAGTAGGAACTCGACAACTTTCTCAACCTGACCGACGGGGAAATCTGTTGATCCGATAATCGAAAAAAGTCTGGCGCGGGTCAGCTCTGACGGTGCATCAACAAATTTGTACAAGATGCTCCGTGCTGTGGGAAAGACGTCAGTTAATTCATGGTCTAGTTCGCTCACCAAATCTTGCGAATAGGCCCTCAATCCTTTGTCAATATCGGTTGTATCGATCTTTTGGCGACTGAAATTCGTAGCAAAACCTCGGCAATGATTAAAAATCTTCAATAGATTTCGCGGCCTCATCAGGCAACGTTCTATAAAATATGCCGAGGTCTCTTCTCCTTGAAAATGAGGAACACAAACTTGTGGCCAAATATTCTCGAATGGCATCTTCTCGACTTTCCCGTCAAGACCAGAGACAAATCGTAGCCGCAACATTTCTTTCAGAAGATCTACATCAGTCCAATCCAACGTCGCCCGCATCTCTTTGCCGTAATCTGCACTATTCTTCATCAAGTGATCGTAAACATCGTTCCGAACGAATATGATGCAATTGAAGGCATGACCATCTCGCCGCATTTCTCGCTCAACTTTACGCCCAGCGTCGATTAGACAGCGAAGCACAATGGTATCAATGACCTCGACCCCTTGCGTACTCCAGCCCTTATCGAGATTGTCGAAGAGAATCCAAACTGACTCCTTGTGCTTCAAATACTCCGAAATTAACTCAATGAGTTTGCGCAGATCGTGACTATGTAAAAGCTCCGTTATGTCTTCCGAGGTAAGCCGTTGATTGTCAGTTTTCCCAAACTTCTCTCGATACGTAGAAGCCAGTTTTTGGGACAAAGTAAGTAATCGTTCCGAGAAGTCACCTTCGGATGCAAAGTCACTTTTTCTATACGTTGCCTGTAGGGTTAAATAGAGGTCATAAATCTCGTGATTATGCTTATAGATATACTGATCCTTTTCGAGCAGCTTATACGCCACTTCTAATAAAATTAAATATTCCCAGAATGCAGTAATGAGATGCTGCCGCGCGCCTTCAGAGAGATAAGATAAAATATCCTCCTTCAGCTTTATCAGCTGATACCCCTCCGGCTTAAGATCAACTACGATATTGCGCTTATCTGAGCGGATTTTATCTCTAACGCTAATAAACAAAGCTGTCTTACCAGAGCCTTTCCTGCCGACAACAAGATTCACTTCACCGCGCAAGGCTCGCTGGTACTGATCAGTTTTCAGAAAATACTTCTGCAGCGTGGTCATCTCATTTTCTGCCGTAGGATCTCCAATGCTAAGATCCCGCAGAGAACTCGCGTCATATATTGCCGTCGGCTCCAGCTGCGTGAGGTAGCTGACGACGCGTGGACAAAATTCTGCGATCGCAGCCGCAATATCATGCGGGTGCTTGTAGAAAGCAACTGAATCCCGAAAATCTAAGGGTGCCTCATATCCGGCAGGAGCCAACAAGAGCGTCGGACGCCTCATCCCTTCGGCTAACCCTGCTGTGAATGCAGCTCGAATATTGTGGGTTCTCGCCTCACCGGACGAACTATCCTGCAAAGGGATCACGACACCGGATGATGAAGCAATCTGCCGAATAGCGTCGGTTGCAGATAAACGCACGTCTTCGCCTGGGTTGAAACTGCGATAACGGAAACCTGCCTTCTTTACCCTAGATACGATGTGAGCAATTGCCTCTCCACGAACCGGGGGCTCAACAATGTAAATTGGTGCCTTTCGATCAAGTCCCTGTGGAATCGCAAGAGGTCTGTCCTCGATATGCGCCGCAAGTCGGCTTTTTAGATCATCCGCGCTTTCAAATTCGTGATATCCAAGCGTATCAAAGATACCTGCTTGCTTTGCGACAACCTTGTCACCTTCAATATTCTTGCTCCGGACTAAAAATGCACGCTTTCCTTTCCCAACCGCAAAGCCAATTTCGTACAACACGTTCAGATTCAAATACGTGATATCAGCGACGATGAACGGTGACTCATCGATCTTTTCAAGAATCGGCGAGATGAGTACGGCACCCGGTACATCGTTAAAGGGCCACGGCTCAAACTGGACGGGAATTGGCAGTGCGTTCGCTTTATGGACAGCTTCAAATATGATGTCTGCCACAGCCGGGTCTTTAGAAGAATACGCAACAAATGCCTTTGGCTTGGTCATCACGCCCCCCCGAGTCGGACGTCTATTCTACCAAAAGCGCAATTCCTAGTTGAGTAAATCATCTATAAGATTGATCCGTATTAACGGAGATGCTGGCACCGCGCCCCTCTACCGCCTCAACGCTTGATTACGAAGCTCTCCATTCGAGATTGAGCATAAGTGAGTCGAATATCCAGCTCGCGCTAGCATACGATTGCATGCCATTACGTACGGCGCTGAGCCGACTTCACCCAATAGATTTGTCTTCTCCCGTATTGCGAGGAGTTAAGTTGTGAAAAATCATTAAGCCTTTCGGAAGCTGACATCCCGATGGGAGCGTAGTATGCGGTCAAATTCTGCTTCTGGCCTTGAAGCCCTCGGATTGTTCAAGGAATACCGAGTTATCGAAAGGTAAGTGGCAGTGTAAGAGCAGTATTACTCTAGTTGTCCCTACATGAGCAAAACTCGGAATCATCATTACATTCCGCAATGCTACCTGAAGGGTTTTGCGGAAACTCGCAGCAAGGATTCCATGCTGCAGGTGTGGGACTTGGTACGGAGACGGCAGTTTCCAACCAGGCCGCGGAATGTTGCTTCCATGCGGGACTTCAACCGGATTGAGGCAGAGGGTGTAGATCCAAATTTTCTGGAGATGCAACTAGCCGAATTCGAAAGCGAGCTCGATGGCACCTTAGGCCGCATCATCATGTCCCAGGCCATCACCAGCGAAGACGACCTGACATACGTGCTTAACCTCATGGCGATGTCGCTTGTTCGTCATCCCAGCACCCGAGATTCTATTGCCCATAGTGTGGGCGAAAATCATCATGCCGCGGTCCTGCTTGCGCTGGAGTCCAAGGATCAATGGAATACCCAGGTCCAGAGAATGAGAGAAGCTGGAGAGCCTGTCGGTGAAGAAGTCACATACGAGCAGGTGCGCGACTATGTGGAAAGCGGAAAATTCCGCTTAGTCGTCGACAGGTCGTACCTCAATCGGCTCGAGCTCCAGCACTTCGAGGATGTCCTGCCTTACTTCTTTGATCGGGTCTGGACCGTCATACGAACTGATCCCGCAAGGGCACCATTCATTACCTCCGATCGCCCGCTATTCATGCTGTGGGCTCAACGAGAGGACAATCTGAATAGGCCACCACCTCGTCTTAACGATAAAAATACCCTGATGCTTTTTCCGTTATCGAAAGAGCTCACGTTATTCGGCCGTACATCAGGACTGCCGAAGGTGGAATCCGCTGACACGGAACGCGTAGCGATGATCAATGCCTATCAGCTTCTCAACGCAAGAAGCCAGATTATTGCGCCACATTATGGGTTCAGATACGCGCTGGGAGCCAAGGCCGAGATACGGTGCCACGAGCACATATTCACGGACTGGAGCCCGCTTCAGTTGCGGGACGAAGGCGGTGCTCGCTCGCCCTTCCCTCGGACATACTGGGGCTAGGCCGAATTACCTTAGTAGATTTGTCTTCTTTAATACTGGTCAGTAGAAATGATGTAAAATGTACTGAGTTCTTGAAGGAAATAAATTGCTACTTCGATTTTTGCGCGCCTCTTCCGTTGCGACGACGAAAACTATTCCCATAGTACGAGCGGTAGAGTATGAACACTCTACGCCCCTCGAATAACCTTGGTCTCGATCAAAGCATACAGATGCGCTTGCAAGCCGACTGATACACTCCCTCCGCGAATCAAAACTCCCGCCTCCATGTTTCTTTCGAGGGCGTGTCCAGTCAGGTTTGCGCTAGTCAAGAATGCTATATTGCTATCGGCAATAGCGACTTTCGCGTGAACCTTTCCATCGGTGAACGGCTCCGGACGGTCAGTCCAGACATACAAAGCCGCCGAGGGCACACAGCGCCGCATCGTAGCGATAGGATCAATGGATAAACTTCCACCATGGCTCGTCGACGTCTCCAGCAGAATACGGATGGCAACGCCGCGAGCCGCTGCAGCATTCAGTGCGTCCACCACTGAAGAGACGTCATATGCGACGAAGCTCACGATAAATAATTCACTCTGGGCGTGACTGATCAAATCCAAGAGAACCTGCTCTGTGCGACGGGTGGCTACGAAAGGTGTCGTCGGCCCCGTCCAGACGAACTCGACACTGCACTCGCGCTGCGCATGTTGGTGGGCGAAGGCCGCGCCGACCAAGATGCCGGCCAGCACATCGCCTGATATTTCTGTCTGTTTCCAGGCGGTGATCAAGCGGTCAAGCGCTGCGCGAGCAGCCGGCGTTCTCACGAGCTGGTGCAGGCTTCCGTCTCGCTCGACTGGTATCAAGCCACGGACACGAGCGGCGAGGGCTTCGATCCTCGACGGAGATAACATGGCCACGAGGTCTATGGCCGCAATCAGTACCGCTTCCATCAGACGGTCCCGAAGAATGCTGCATGGGGATTTTCGAGGGTGGGCACCACGAGGGAACGATCGAGGTGGCGATTTCCCCGCTCACAGGATGTTTCCGAGACGAATGAACAGGCGTGACATGCCGCGCCGTGAAGTGACTGGTCCTTGCTCGGATCGTGTTCTGAACAGAGTGGATCGGAGGCGCAGATATGGGCGCGATCCAGTGCTTGGCGCAGAAGGCGCCCGAGATTTTCAGGCTTTCCTAGCTCTACGAGCCCCCCGAGAGTGCCATCGGAGTCTGCTGCAGCCGTGTAGATGAGAAATCCGGCTTGATCGCTGCCGTCCTCGACGTCTGCATATATGCGCTCACGGATGCTCGCGGCGTTGTAGCCGCACTCCAAGGCCAGTTCCCGGATCAGCATGTGCGCGAGGGTGTGTAGCATGACGTAGCGAACGCCTGGATAACCCTGGCCAGGGTCGAGGTTCCGTTTTTGCCGCCAACCGCGGTGGCCTTGTCGTAGCCGGGCGTCGAGGGTCTTTACAGAATCCTTGTCTGCCCAAGCCTTCAGCGCGTCCGCATCGAAACGAATGAAAATGCCTTCCCCATGAACCTGGGTGGCAGGCACCCAGCTCGGAGCCGCATTTGCGAGCGGGGCCCTTGGGGCCGCCCCATCTCCAGTGCCTTCGTCAGGGGACTCGACCCTCGTGAATCCGAGAAGGGCATTCACCTCACGAAGCCGTTCCAGCAGCAGAACACGTATGATCGACGAACCGAAGCCCGAGGGAACACCGACCTTTTTGCTCATGAAATGCGGATATTCGGTGGGCGGGTTCTCGGCCGTAAGCACATCCCATTCCGGCCCTTTGAGGTCGCTCTGTTCGACGCCCGACCCGCCATTGCGATGGGTTTCGATTGCGGACCAAATCTGCTCGTCAGTGAACTGCTCGATGCCAGGCAGCTGAGCCGTCTTCTTCAGGGTCTTGACGACGAACGCCACTTCCGCTGCCGAATTGACATCTTCAAAGAATGTCCAGCCATCCGCGACCAGTTGCGCCAGGGGGCTTCCCTCTTGTGGGATGGCGAGAACCGAGAGTGTGACTGGGAACCAGCTATTGGTTGCGCCTAGGAGAATTGCGCGAGCTTCCTCGGTGCAATCGTCCTCAAAGCGATCCACGTGCGGATGTCGCCCTCGGCAGGCTGGTAGGTTGTCTCGACCTGCCTGACCAAAAGCCTGCGCCATGTTCTTCGATGCGCCGCAGCCATCGCATTTGACCCACAGGTTCTCGGTTTGAAGTGATGCGCCGCTCTCGAAGAACCGCAGCGTCGCACGACAGGTGCTAGGTCCACCGTGAACGAACCAGTGCCAGGCAAAGTCGTCCAGGTGGCCAGCCCGACACGCCGTGAGAAAGCGTGCCGGGACGGCATCGGCATCCCTGGCCCTTTGATCATTGTTCGATCCACGACAGCCCTCATGGACGAAACGCGTCAGTTCGGGCCGATACCTGTTTTCCTTCAACTTGAACAAGCCGGCGTCATAGGGCGATAGCAAGCCGCATTTCACGCAGCGCAGCCAACGCGGGAAGGGCTTGACGGGTGCGCCAACCAGCGCGGCGGCCGAAAATGGGTCTGTGATGTCCCTTTCGCCCACGGGCGGCATACGCAATGATTCGACTTGGGGTCCGAGCACGCCCCGGACGTTGGCGAGCAACCGTGCCTCTTGGATCGGCTGACACCTGTCTTTCTCCCAGCGGTCTATCCCCATCGTGACCACGGACATGTTCGGGAGGTCGATCAAGGCTCCCGGGCCGTAGGTCCAAAGCAACTGGCTCGGTCGAATTTCTCCTACGGGTGTCCTGCTCATTGCTGATCCTCCTGGGGCTGCGTCACCCGCGGTCTCCAAGTCGGATCACTCGTCGAACGGTCGTCCTCCATCACGAGTCTGACACCAGGCTCGACTTCGCGCATGGACATCGGGACCGTCCAATCGGTCCAAGGCTTGATGCCCGGCGCCGAAAGCAGCGGATAGGCGGTGGGTCCTGCGCCGTGCTTCTGGTAGACGAGCGTGCGGCCGCCGACACCCGCTTCATTGGCCCAATCGTCTGCGCGGCTCTTCATCTCGGCTTCGGTCAGGGTCTTCTTCCCCGAATCTTCCGTGACTTCCCAGGTGCGAGCGGCGACGGCGCCTATCGTATCCAACATCTCTTTGCGGCTAGGACTGTTCATGGCGCCCGCGCCGTCGTTTGCGGCGAAGGGAGCGTAGGTGTGACGCATGATGGAGAGCATCGCGCCGGTAAGCCCTCGGTCCAACGCCCGTGGCGAGAACGGGGTGACGGATTGAGCTTCGACGTGCTGATAGAAGGTCGCGTGGTAATGCTCGAAGGTCTCGTAATGTGACAAGTCCCGAGGCCGCGCCCACGTCAGCACAGTGGCCACCAGTCCTGGCGGCGTTCGGCCCACACGGCTGGTCGCCTGGATGTACTCGGCCGTTCCCTTGGGTTGGCCGTTTACGACCATCACTCCGAGACGGTTCACGTCGACACCAACCGACAGCATGTTCGTCGCGAGAACCGCATCAATCGGCCGGGCCTCCCCTGGCTTCTTATTGGTCACCCATTTGCCTAGTGCCGGGTCGAAGGTGCCATCGAAAGGAACCTCGAGCTGATCGAGATATCTCGGGATGTCCTGACTGGAGACCCGCGATGTCAGTTCGCTGATTTCCTCGACCCGCCGCTGCGCGAGCCCCGGTCGGTCCACCAGGCTCATATCGACACGGAAGGAACGCGTTTGGACGTCGTCTTCGGCCAGACGCTTCATCCCTCCGAGTTCTCGCAGCGAGTTGAAGTAGCCGACGAGGGTCATATAGGGGTCGGCCACCGGGCCGAACCGATCGAACAGCGCCTGCGCGGCGGTGAGGAACGCCGTATAGGTTCTGATCAGCACTGCAGGGCGAGAGCTGCCGGGAGCGCAGATTCCCATGTACCGTCGGCCGGGTTTCTCGCGGATGGGTCTCTGAACCGAGAAGAAATTGTCTTCGACGTCCAGGCCGGAAGGCGGAAACACGGAAATGCGGCGCATGAAAACGTTGCGCACCTGGTCGTCGGCCCGCCGCACGGTCGCGGTGGAAGCCACGACCTTGGGACGAACCTTCTCGTCGCCCAGAACCCAGCTGCTCAGTTCGTCGACGGCCGTTTCGTAAAGACCCACCATGGTGCCCAACGGACCGCTGATGAGGTGGAACTCGTCCTGTATGATCAAGTCTGGTGGTCGAATTGCGCGGACCGGCTTCACACTGGCGGCCGGATATACCCCCCTCGCTCGGTGCCCCGTGCCGCAGTCGTGACTCGGCCAGAGCAATCCATGGCGTCCGCATTCCTGCTCTACACGGCCGAAAAGGTTCCGAACCTCTGGACGCCACGCCATCATCGCGAACTTGTCCACGGTCGCGATCATCATCGTCGGTGGGCGGTGATAGATCTCCTCGTCGACGACCTTCACGGGAAGCCCCGGGTGAGGCTGGCCATTGGATTTCGCCTTCGAGAAATCGCAATTGCCGAGCTTGTCGCCACAGTGGATCAGCGTTCGTCCGGCGATCCTGTCGACCTGTATGTCGCGACCACCGGATATCTCCGATCCACACCAAGGGCAGCTGGTCAGCTGTGCAGGCGAAGCGATGCCCGCCTTGTTACGGTCGTTGTTTCGAATGGCCTCGACGGCCTGATGAGACGCTTCGGTCGTTCCCGGTGTCACGCGATTGCCGACCCAGAGGCCGAGCGTGAAGGGTTCCTTGCCCCAGGTCTTCTCGTCAGTACGACGGATGACCTCCATCGCGCAGAGTAGCGCCGTTGCCCTCTGGAACTGCTGCAACGTCAGGAGTCGCAGCGTGTATCGCATGATGACGGCGAGACCGCGTGATGCATCGAGGCCGCCAAGATCATTCTTCAGGCGGCGCATGGCCATGGCGAAGGCCGCCACGCCGAGATATGCCTCGGTCTTGCCACCACCCGTCGGGAACCAGAGGAGATCGGCGAACGCCTCGACCGGCTTCGTCCGGTCCGGGTGAGCCGGGTCGGCGAGCGACGGGATCGACAGCAGCAGGAACGCCAGCTGGAATGGACGCCACGATCTGTTCTTCGGCACGTCCAAGGTGGTCACGTCGACGGCTTCGTTCCGTCGACGTTTCAGAGCGTAGATGCTGCGGACACGCTGCATCGCCATGGACCGGTTTGCGAAGCGGAATGCCTCCAGTGCCTTCGGATCGGCGAAGAGAGTGTCCATGCCTTCTCGGAGACGGCGCAGGATCTCCACGCAGCGCGCGACGACGTCCTTGCCCGGAGTGTCGAAGCCGGTGATCTCCGACTCCAGCCGGGCTTTTTGCTCGCCGATCCAAACGGAGTAATCGTCGACGAGGCACGAGAGAGCGTCGCGCAACGCGTCCGGTGCCATCTCCGCAAGTCGCGTCATGTCGAGCCAGCCCTCGTCGACCATGCGCCGCATGGCAGGCCGGTCCCTGGGATCAAGGCCCGGTGTTTCGGTGACGGCGACTTCGTAGCGCGGGATGATCTGGGTTCTGACGCGATGGGCCTTCGTAGGGTCCCCGCGCGTTGTATCGGCGTGAACGGACACCCCATGTCCGACCGCGAACTCCAGCCGGTTGCGATAGATGAGCGCGAGACGGTCGTATTCCGGATCGTCGACCACCACTTCGTTCGAGGGGCGACGCCGAAAGACCGACTTGTCCGCGTGATCGTCGGGGGCCTCGACGGTGATCTCCGGCTGGAACAGCCAGGTGCGATCCTTGTTGTCGTCGGGTTCCAACTGCCCATTCACGAGGAACAGGGTGACGAGGCGCTCCCCCTTTTTGTTCGTCCGAACCGTGCCCTGCAGGCGGACGTCCGGTTGATCGGGATCTGGAGTGGACGGCTTGATCGGCCCGTCGACGAGCGGAACCGTGACGACGCCACCACACGGGATGCGCCGCCAGACCTTGACCTTCACGTCCTCTTCACGACCGGTCTGGCGGTTCTTCCTGGTCTTGACGATGTCGTGTTCATCGTTGGGGACCCGCTCGTACCGGCCCCACCGTGCATCGACGGCAAGATTCTCGACATCGGGCGCCACGCAGAAGGTGAGGCCCATGCTGGAGGGAACCAGCGACTGGTTGTTCGTCGTGTCGATCTCGTCGAGCGCGTCGTCTTCAGGCTCCACCCGGCCCGATGCACTGGCGAACTCGGCGCCGGGCTCGTGGAGTGGCGCCGTCCGTTCATCCTCAAGGTCGCCAGCCTCATCGGCTGCCGAGGCCGGTTCGACCCGTGCAGTCTGGTCGACATCCGGCCGGCGCGGCGCCAACTTGCCGACCAGATAGCGGTCGCGGACGCTCATGTCCTTGATCAGCTCATGGGGGCCACCGGCGGGGCCGAGCAGATCGTCACACACGGCGAGTTCAAGGAGGTCGCGGGTGTAGACGACATCGTCGATCAGCGGCACTGCGCTAGGGTCTGAGACGCCGAGCAGCTGCAGGATGCGGAGGAACTCGTCCCATGGTAGTCGCGTCGCCGGACCGGTCGGGGCGGTCAAACCGAGATCCGTGAGTGGCACGGATGGATCGACGGCGTGCCGATGGTCGAAATGGATCGTGGCGCCGTCGAGGTCCGTGCGGATACGAAGGATGCGGCCTACCTCGGAAACGTTGCCGCCATCGTCGAGAACGACGCCCCAGTGGCCCTCTTCGATTGCGCCGTGAGTGATCGACTCGACCTTGATACGCACTGAATAACGGGGCGATTCGGGCGCCCCTTTGAGGATCCAGGCGTTGACGGAGGGGTCAGTAGTCGCGTTCAGATCGGCCATGTTCAGTCGCCCCCCTCTTTAGTCGTTGAGAGAATGTCTTCGAGGTCGAGCGTCAATTCGGACCCAGAATCGGCGCGCGATCTGCGCGCGCGCAACTTGTCTGAGTCAGCCGTTCCGCCATGCAGACCCTGATCGACCTCTTCCTGGTAGCGCTGGCGGTTCAGTTCGGCTAAGCGACGCAGAACTTCGACGCGAGCCTTTTCGCAGATGCTGTAACGCAAGCGCTCACGTTCTGTGAGATACTCAAGCTCGTAAAAGCCGTGATTGAGTTCGATGTCTCCCCAGCCGAACCCTTCGCATGTTACCATGTCCGCATGAGCTAGTATTTCGCGAAGCCTATTGATCGATGGGCTGGAATATTCTGGATCATGAATTCTATTGTACGTCGCGGTAAGTCCAATCTGTTCCTCTATCATGTACTGAGCCCGAGCCTCCGAGAGCTCAGTACCAGCATCACGACAAGCATTGGTTGGTTTTGGAAAGGGGAACGTATTAAATCCATCAGAGACAAGGTACCTGATGTCTTTCTTCAGGCTGGAGCAGTTGGCGGCGATCCATTCTCTATGAATAGATGAATTAAGGACGCAAAGAATTGCTGGGTCATCTGACCCAATCATTACGAGAGCCTGAGAAAAAATCATTTCGTTTGGCAGAAAGCATGGCGCAATGTACTTGCTGGTTTGTACTGCCACAATTATTCTATCAAGTTTAGATATTTTCTTTCGGAACTTGAAACGCGAGTCTCCAAACTGCCAGTATCGCTGGGGAAGCGGATTCCGGAGAGCGAACTCCCCATCATCCTTCAACCTTTGCCGCTCAGGTTTCACGCGTTCTTGAATGATCGTCCAGCAATCTGAGTATTCGCTAGCTCTGACGTCCGGAAGGTCGAAAAAGTCGATGACAAATCTGCTTGGGGACTGATCAGGCTTGCTGTTGACGTCATCGCCATTGATGAACGGCCGGATAATGTTGATGTTGCGGCTATCTTTCTCAATTAGCGCAAGAGCTTCACTTGGCTCTAGCACGAAGCCCATGCCAAGCGTCTTCACACCTTCGCAGGCGAGACCTTTGTTTGAATGCAGGGCCTGTACTCCATCAAGAGAAAAGCCAGCATCTCGAGAAAGAGAGGAACCTATTCCAGATCCAAATTCACCATCAAGGTTTGTGCGGCCGTTCCATTGGCCGCAAATGATCCAGACAATTGATATTTCAAGGTTTGCACTGCCGGGCCACTTGAGACTAGAGATTGCTCGATAAATATTCCCGCCTATTCCTGTGATTTGCTTGAGGCCGATCTCGCGAGTATCACCTTCACCAACAGTGTTCGTGCCAATTAAACCTAGGCATCCGTCTTTTCTGAGATTTTTGAACGACTGCAGAAAGAAATAAGCACATAGATCGCCGCGACCACCGCTTTGTACATTAGGTGTCAGGCTGGTTTGAATGAACTTCAAATAGCTTCGCCCAAGACGGCCACTTATCAGCGTGCCCCCATTGAATGGTGGATTGCCTATGAATGCATCGAAACCGTCACGGTCGCTGGCAATGACCTCGGGAAATTCTAGTGCCCAGTGGAACGGATCTCGGGAGAGCCCATCAGGTGCATCGACGCGCAGATTGGCTAGCGCGTCGCGTCGCAGTTGGTCCATGGCGGTATCGGTTCCATTCGCTGCAGCGTCGGCCAAGGCCTCAAGTGCCTGCAATCGATCTGCCCGCTCCGTCGCACGCGTTTCCGCGAGAATGATTCCGACGAACGCATCTGCCACACATTGCGGTAGCAGGAGCGCCTTGCGGGATACCGCGTCGAGTGCCGCCATGGCGTCTACGTCACCGATGTCCCGGATTGGAATTGAGCGAAGACGCAGTCGCAGTTCGATGGCCTTTTCTACGGCAGCCTGGATGCTCCGACCGAACAGCCTGAGCTGCTTCGTGCCTTTCGGGTTCATGCTGAGCTCGGTCAATTGCCTGATCTCATGGATCCCGAGAAGGCTGTCACCGCTGCGCAGGTTGTGGTCGAGGAAGCCGAAAGGCCGTCCCTTCGACATGGTGGTGAGCCAGAGCGAGAGCTTGGCCAGCTCCACGGCAAGCGGATTCTTGTCGACGCCGTAAAGGCACTGCTCCGCCACGAGGCGACGCGCCACGATCGCTCGCTCCTCGACGTCTTGCGACAGAGGGTCGAACCCCTCGGTCGTTGCTTCGTCGGAAATGCGTCCTTCGCTGTCGATCCGCTTGCCGCGGGCCTCAGCCGTCGACCAGGCCTCGACCAGGCGATCAGAGAGCCACCGGCAGGCCTGCACCAGGAACGCTCCGGACCCCATGGCAGGGTCGCAGATCTTCAGATCCAGCAACTCCTCGGCGCTCTTGAGTTCCCAGTCACCGGGCGCTTTGCCTTCGGCCGGGCCGCGATAGGCGACGGGCGTCAGCGTCTCCTCGACGATCTTTTCGGTGAGATTCTTGGGCGTGTAGTGCGTACCACTCTCGCGCCGGTCGGCGCCGAGCACGACGACGAAGGCGCCCTTGTGGTGGACGAGCGGATAGTCCCAGGGGTCTGTCCGCAGAAGGGGCGCGTAGGGCAGGATGCGGTCGCGTAGACCGATGTCGCCGCGGCAAACGGTGAGGAGGCGCGCGGCGAGACGATCGTCGGCCGCCCACTCAAGGGCGTTGCGGATGGCAGAGTCCGAGCGTTCGCTCCGTTCCTTGAGCAGTTCGGCCACTTTCGCTTGGCCATCCAATCGCGCTGACTCGATCTCGCCGAGCGTCACGCGCGGGCTCTTGGCCTTCGCGCCGCCATTGAGTTCCAGCGTGACATCGTCGACGCGCTTCACCGTGCGTTCGAGGAGACCTTCATAGACGTGCCCGATCTGCTCAACGTCGAGCGCGCGGTAGGACAGCGTGCGGCCTTCGAAGGTCTGAATGGCTTCCAGCAGCAGCAGAACGGTGCGGTCGTCGATCGGCAGTGGTTCGGCCGGATCAGTGCGCCAACTCGTGCCCTTCTTGCGTCCTTCTAGGAACGGGTAGCGATCGGGGTCGAACAGCGAACCACCGAGCGCTGGCAGCCGCAGCGTCGGATGATCAATACCGCCATACACGCCACGAAACAGTGCGAGCAGCCGAGACCAGGCGGATCGGCGACGCTCAAGGATCTCTTCGGAATCCGCCCGCAGCTGCATCCGCAGGCTGGAGATGGCGTAGAAAGAGTCGTAGCGGGGATCGCCGAGCAGGAGCAGGGCACGTTCCTCGGCCGATAGCAGGAAGACGAGGCGCATCATGACCGTCAGACCGGCCTCGTAAAGTTCTCGCGGATCGACGTCACGCAGGAGCTCGCGATTGCGATCCTGATCGGCGCGGTCGAGGGCCTGAACGAGCACTTCGACGGCGCGCCGAACTTGTTCCCCGAGCGCCTCGGTCACGTCGTCCTGGTGCTTCAGGGACCGCTCATAAAGGGCTGGCAGCTTGCTCTCGTCGGGCCCGAAGAAGCGGCGGATGCCCAGAAGGCTGACGAATGCGCGCAGCGCTTCCGGTTCCTGCCCCCAGAGGCGCGCATACCAGCTCGCGAAGCCTGCCACGGCGCCGACGGGCGCGTGGACGAGCATCCAGCGCTCGCCATTGGTGACGATGCCAGTGGGGCATCCCGTCGACCTGAGCAGAGCGACCATCCGGTCGGCCGAGGTGATAGCAAGGCCATCGAAACGGCGCGTCGCGTCGAGATCTGTGTCCGGCTCATAGACGTGGATGAGCAGAAGCGGTTCGTCGGAGTTCGTCGGATTCACCACGGCCAGATCGGGCGCGACCTTGACCCCGTGCTCGGGCATCGAGACAGTCAGCTTCTCAGGCAGTGTCGCGCCTTTGCGCAGCACCGTCTCATCCATTTCCAGCGCGGTAACCAGCACGTCGTCGATCCAGGCCGCGTGCAGCGCTGGAAGGTCGAGGTCGTCCATGTCGACGGCATCGCGCCATTCCTCATAGGTTCGACGAAGCCGCTGAGGCCGCCCGGAAGGCAGAGCTTCGAGGCCTTGCGGGAAGACCTCCCGCAGCACGGGCACCGCCAGAAAGGGCCCAGAGATTTCAATGAGGTTCAGCCACTCGTGATCGTTGCTCATCCGCGCTTCTCCATCGCGAGGGAGTTCGGAACTAGCAGCACCACGGCCACAGGGAAGGTATGCTCGACGGCATTGGAGTGCCGTTCCTCAATCGCGCTTAGCTCCTGCTCGCGCTCTTTGGGGATCCGGGCCAAGCGTGCTTCGAGGGCCGCTCGATCACGCTTGAGCTGAGTGCGTTCGTCCTCGGAGAACAGAGAAAGCTGCAAGGGCTGCTGTTCCGCCGCAATCTCGGTCTTCAGCGCTCGTTCGAGATCGTCCAATACTTGGCGGATGTCCTCGGCCTCCTTGCGTTTCCGGATCTCTATCGTGTTCACGAGGAAACGCAGCCGGTCCTTCGAACGTGCCTCAATGGCCGCCAGAACGGAATCACGCTGCTTGTCGAAGCGCGTCCTCAAGGCGTCAAACGTCGCATCCGACAGAGCCGCGGGTTGTGACACCTCCAGCCATCGTCGGACTTCCGTGACCCTTTCCTCCCGCCGGAAACCGGCATCGCGCAGGTAGCCGCCAGCCTCCGTGAGTTCTTCGTGCAGACGGTGATGGTTCCCGCCCGTCACGACGAGCCGCGACATCACCACCACCGCCGGCCCGTCGATCCGCCCATCCGGAAGCGAGCGGACGGCTACGCGATGAAGCTTCTTCACGTCGTCACGGGCCCAGATCTCAGCGCGCAGGAGTCGGAGACTCATCTGGACGAGCCGATGGTTCAGGTGGACGAGTACGACGTCGTCACGGCCCTTGGCGACCTTGTGGTCGAAGGTGATCGGACGAACCTTCTGCGTGTAGGGGTGTTCCAGACCCTCAAGGCATCGGAACCAGGAACCCGAGAGCGGAGGCATTCGAAATACCGCGCCATCTGGTGCATCGACCAGAGAAACGGGCTCCAAGTCGGGTTTGTCCGCTAGACGCAACGCGGTGCGTACCGCTCGCTCGATGTGGTCGGGCACGAGGCTCTGTTCGTGCCGGGTCTCGTTCAGCCGCTCATGAAGTTGGGCCACACGTTCTCGAAGGTCGCGCTCCGCCTTCACGAAGCGACGAGATTTCTCCATCCGGGCTTCGGCTTGTCTCGTGTCGAGATCGCGGCGGCGCCCTTCGAGCAGGTCGGGCAGTTGAGGCGCGATGACGGGGTTCACGCTCCCCATGTCGGCGCGCATCGCATCCAATTTTCGAAGCGCACGCAAGATATCGTCACCGTGGCCTCCTTTAGCATCCACCGGATGCCAGATGACGACCTCGCTCGCGCGTTGACCATGACGGTCGATACGCCCGTTCCGCTGTTCCATCACATTGGGGTTGTATGGGATTTCGAGGTGGATCATCAGATGGCAGTGGTTCTGGAGATCAATGCCCTCGGAGGCGGCGTCGGTCGCCAGCAGTATCCTCACCGGAGATACCGAGGGGTTGGCCTGGAACGCGGCCTTCACGGGCTCGCGTTCTTTCGGGTCCATGCCACCATAGATGAGTGCCAATCGCTCGCCCCCGAAGCCGTGAGATGCGAGGATCTCCTGCATCCATTGCTGAGTGGCGCGATACTCCGTGAACAGGATCACCCGCTCGTTCGTCCACCCGTCACCGTCCTTCAGGTGACTGGCCAGCCAATCCAGCACTGCGGTGGCCTTGGCATCGGTCCGACGAGCCGCCTGTTGGGCCCAGGACCGCAATCGGTCCAACATCCGGCGTTCTTCGTCGGTCGGTGGCCTGACTTGCTTGCCGGCTTCCTCAATCGCTTCAGCCTCGGCGGCGTCCCGCTGAGCATCGTCTGCGTAATCTTCCTCGGTTTTCGCAATCGCCCGCCGAAGGATGCGGTCATCGAATTTCTTCTGGCTGCGCTCGCCGGCCGCACGGCCCTCGATCGTCGCGATATGCCGCCCCAGTGTCGCGACAAACGCTGCAGGAGACGAAGATAGGCGCTTGCGCAGCAACTGGTGAACGAAGTGATCGACGGCCCGCCCTCCATCAGCACCGGCCTCGCGGCTCTTTATGTATGCCTCCAGCTGCCGCCGGGCATCCCTCTCGTCTTCGCTATACTCCACTGGCAGCGCCTCAAGCCGCCGCTCGGGGTAGATGCGCTTGCCGTTCGCATCGACCAGATCGCTCTTCAGCCGACGGACCATCACTCGGGCGAGCTGAGGGTCGCTTGGGAGGACGTTTCTCGCAAACCGCTGATCGTCGAGAAGTTCGAGGAGCGCGGTGAAGGATTCGGTGTAACCATCATGCGGTGTGGCAGTGAGAAAGAGCTTGTGCTGGAAGTGTGGCGCGGCCAGACGAACCAGCCGCGTCCTGAGGCTTTCAACGGCATAGCGGCCGACGGTTGGGGCAACGTTGTGAGCCTCGTCGATGATCAGTAGATCGAACTTCCTGGGATGGCCCACGTGAGGGGGCAGTGCGTCCCGCAGAAGGCGTAAGCCTTCACCCTGCTTGGCCCAATCCATCGACGTGATGAGACGGGGAAAAGACGTCCACGGATTGGCGTGGAGACCTCGCTCACGGCGCAGACGCTTGACGTAGTCCGTATCGACGATCCGGAACTCTAGCCCGAACTTTTCCTGCATCTCGAAGCGCCACTTCTCCTGCAACGAGGCAGGGCAGAGCACGAGAACCGTGCGGGCGCGGTGACGCAGGAGCATCTCCTGAACGACGAGCCCTGCCTCGATGGTTTTCCCGAGGCCAACGTCATCGGCGATCAGAAGATTTGTGCGCGCCATGTCGATCGCGCGCACGAGTGGATCAAGCTGATAGTCCTCGATGCTGACACCGCTGCGGAATGGCGCCTGGAGGTATCCGCGATCGGCGTTCGTCGCAGCCCCCCAAATCACCGCATCAAGGAAGGCCTGAAGTGTCGAAGGGTCATCCAGTCCGGTCATGTGCGGCAGTCCGGCCCGCTCGATCACATGAGCTCCAGGCTCCAGTTCCCAGAGCACTTCGATCTCTTCACCCAGCGCATCCTCGTCGATTGAGGCCAGTCGAACGAGATGCCGCTTAGGCAGTCCGGGAGCAGCCGAACCGCCCTCGACCTCGGAGACGATCCATTGGCGGCGGCGAGCCTCGACTAACTGGCCCGGCTCGGGCGCAGTAGCGTGAGCGACCTCGGCCAATGTTTCATCTGCAGTCATCGACATAGATAGGCACTGTTCCTTCGGCGCGCATCGACGAGTTCAGCGATGCGTTTCGCGGCTTGGATAGCGTCTTCGTGTTCCCAGATCCGGACCGTCTCCCAGCCGAGAGCAGTCAGCCGCTGGTCGGTATCGGCATCCCTGGATCGATTGGTTTCGATCTTCTCCCGCCAGAAATCGGCATTGCTCTTCGGCCAGGAAGCGTGCTCGGGGCAGCCGTGCCAAAAGCATCCGTCCACGAACACGGCCAATCTTGCGCTGGGGAAAATGATATCGGCAACGCGCCTGGGCTTAGTCAGGAGCGGAACGTGGAGGCGATAACGCAGCCCCTTGGCATGCAGAGCCTTGCGGAGGGCTATCTCCGCACGCGTGCCCTTCTGTCGCACGCGGGCCATTCGACGACTGGCATCATGCGACGAGGGACTTACGCGCGTCATCCGCCACGGCTCCCTTCTTCTTTCTCTTCGCCTTCTGGACCTTGATCCCCAGATGAGCTGCGATGCTCCGGCCGATCACCTCGCCCAGAGTGACCGGAACGGCGTTTCCAATCATTCGACCCAAGGCCTTGAAATGAACGGGAGCTCCGTCGGGTATAAAGGAATAGGACTTGGGGAAGCCCTGAAGAATTGCGCCTTCTCGCAGAGAGATGGCTCGGTCCTGCTCGGGGTGTCCGAACCGACCGTTTCCGAAGCCGTAGAACTGAGTGGTCAAGGTCGGAGCGGGCTCATCCCATACCATCCGGCCATACACACCCGGATAGGTGTGGCCCGTCTCACGTCGATGGCAGTCGGCAACGAGCCGCTTTGGCCAATCTCGCCATGTGCCACCAGGTCGTGAAGCACGAATTCTTTTGAGATTTAGAGCGGAGAGCTTGGACGCACAATGTAGCACATCCCTGGGGTGCACCTCGCCTTCGTCTATCGGCGCTAGCTTACCTATCGCTGCGCGCACAGTCGCCGAGCGGCTCTTCGTTGGAGCGACCAATTTAATGGAACCTAAACGAGAAGCGAGCAACACCATGCGTCGCCGATGTTGAGGGAGCCCATACTGGGAGCAATCAACCACGCCCTGGTGGACAAAATAGCCCATTTCTTGCAAGGCCTCGACGAAATCGTCAAATACCGCATGTTTGGCAACCGCTGGCACGTTCTCCATTGTCACCAAATCGGGACGAGTAGCTTTGACTAGTCGCGCGAACTGATAGAGCAGACCCCACCTGGGATTTCTGATCACATCATAGCGCTGCGCATAAGTGGAGAATGGTTGGCAAGGCGCGCACCCAGCGAGCACTCGGACTGCGGCGCCGTCGAATAAATCGTGAAGGCGCTTTGGAGCTAGATTACCGACATCTTTATTGATGAAACGCGCTGAATTGTTAGCTTCATAGGGGTGACGACAGGCTTCATCTACGTCAATGCCCGCAACAACCTTGATACCCTCTGAGATTAGCCCATGCGTTAGACCGCCAGCCCCGCAAAAAAGGTCGACGCATGCAACATTAGCCATCCTCTTTCACCCCCAACTGCGTTCTGCTCGCTGCATCTGGTGCTTGCGCGCAGTTCGGCATTTCTCAAACCACCCAATCACCACCAATGGTTGCGCGAAAATGTAAAAAAAGTAAACCCTTAGAATGCCCCCATCTGACCTATCCACCTCAGACTCAGTCTCGCAACTCAGTACATTTTGCCCACTTTCAACTAAGTAGATTCACACTCAGTAGATAAATCAGCAATCGGCTCCGCCAGGGACTAGACGCCGCCGGCATGCCGATGGCTTTCCCCTCTCAAGCTGTCCATGGCCTGCAAACAGGCATGAATCCCGCCTCGGTTACGCGTGAGTAGAATAACCGGCGACGTCTCCGCGAGGAGAAATGTCGGCAGGGCCAGGCCGCTAGAGGCACGTGGGTGCCGGGCTAGTAAATCTGACTTTCCTTAAAATCGTCCGGGTCACTCATATGGCGTCGGTTGAACTTACCAAAGCGGCCGTCGCGAATTAGTGCGGCCCATCTCTCAAACATCGATGCCGCCTCCTCCTCACCGATATCTGCGATCATTTGCGCTGTGCGCCATGACAGCGCCATCCAGCAGAATTCATCAAGCGGAAAATCGTCAGCTAAGCACGAGGCCGCGACCTTGAAATTCTTTCTATAGTGCCGTCTCAACTGCCGCCTTAAACGCGTTGTACTCTTGTCTGTCTTGGCCATGCCTCACCTCCTGCCGAAGGCGATGCTATGTTGGCTCAATCGGGCAAGAAACGTCCCTAGATTTCCCGATTGTTCCTTCTGAATAACTCAACGCTAAAAGAACGAAAATTTGACGCTTAAGAAATCCGTAGATTCTCACTCAATAGATTTATCTGCAATCGGCTCCGAAATGAGCCGAGCAACTGGGGCCAATAGTTACTGCCTCTATGTTTCTACTCGGCAGCGACCTAATAAGTCCCCAAGCGCCCACACAAGAGATCCGACAATTGCCAATCCGAGTTCAATGTACTTAATCTCTCTTTTCTCAGCCTCAATATGCTGACCTAATTCTCTACCGACCTGCGCAATTGCCTCTTCGATAACAGGCGTCGGAAACTGCCCATGCAGATTTTGCAACTCATCGTTTGATAGACGTAATATCCATTGCTCCGCTAGGCCAAGGCCGAACTTTCTCGCTTCACCAGCCAATGAAAACAGCACGCCAAAAATGGTTACAAGACCTCCGCTTCGCGCGAACCAATTCCCATCGCCTCCGTACCTACTAGGCAAGTAGAGCGTGCTAAAGAAACCCGCAACAAGTAAAGCGATTCCGATCGTCACATAAAGCCATTTGAGAGTTTTATAGCGTTTTCCAGGCATATTCCCTCATCACGAAACAAGTTAGTTTGGTCGCACTGACGATCGCTGAATCACCCTTACAGCCATATCGCATACATAGTGCTTCTCAACCCTTTAGTTCTAGTTCGCGCGATACGGGCCGGGCCCTGCCGGGTTCGACATATCGTCATCTGCGACTGCGTAAATACAGCGATCCATATAGGCGCGCACCGTTTCCCAAGGTGTTTTGGCGTCGCGCAGCGATTTCAAGTATCGCGACACCGTCACAACACTTGAATCTTTCTGCTCACGCAGATTAGCCAGCATCTTATCCCTGGCGTCTTCTTTGCCATGATCGTCAGCGTCTTGGCTGCCGTAGGCCAGAAACTCTGTGATGCGGCCGCCATTCGGCTGGCCTGACTCGCCGCACGTGCCAGAAGCATACTCACGCGTGACGTGACTCTTTGAAAAGCTGTCTTGCACCATATGGAGCAGGCTGCCAAAGGCGACGTCTGGGATCTGCGCTTGGTATTGAGGTACGCCATAGGTGAAGAGCGACCGCACATCGCCCCAGTAGCGTCCGAGTGTTCCTCGGAAGCCCGGTACCGTGACGGCACTCATCACCGTCTCAGGCGCGATCTCGCTGATCGCCACTTTGTATGTGAATTCTGCCCACATCATGATATTGGCCTTGGTGTCGCGCATGGTTGCGCCATTCCAGGCAGCCATAGAATGCAAAAACTGCATGTCGCCGAAATGCGAGCGATACAGCAGTGCCATGCCATTGCTCTGGCGAAAATACTCTCCCCTAGCGGCACGCTCAGCAGCGTCGCCAAACAGTATGCGCCAGCAGTTTGCATGCCGATCGGGCACCCTGATTGGCTCATTGACCGGGCAATCTTTGGTTTGGGTGCTATCCAGCTTGAATGGTGGATTGTCGCTCCACTGGACGCCATAGATTACAGCCGGCGGCGCCGAATTTGCCGTTTGGCAGGTTGTATCGCGTATATCGGCATTGGCTGGCGGCTCGCAGCCCCAGATGCGATGCGTGATCTCTTCATGCACATTGTGCGTAAAGTGATCCATGATGTGGCGGGTTACGCCTGACCAGAAGCGCCCCCTGAAGCCGGCGTCCAGGTCCATGATGACTCGCTCATCATCAGTCCCTGTCGGTCGTAGCTTAAAAGCTTGCGCTTGCATCGGCGCGATACATGAGATCGCGACGACGAAACTAACGCGCCACAAACAGGCGTGACTGCCTGGCATGATGACACCCCCTGATTCTCGACCCAGGTGGACGCTATCACACTCGTCAGGAATTGGGGGGCAATGAAGGGCATTCGGCTCACATACACATGTATGTCGGCCTCAATAACTCAGTAGATTCTCACTCAGTAGAAAAGCCATATTTGCTCCTGGATCGCAGATTTTTGCCACTTTAGCATCTTTCTTATCTCTGCATTGGCTGACTGAGCGTTCTTCAGAACGCTTGTAAGCAACTCTCTGTAATAGCTCATTGGAAGCGGCGGCGCTTTCTCATCCAAGGTATCATCAATGTGGCGATTGTATTGACGTAAACCCGCCATCATCTGAGCTAACGCTCGCGCTAGAGGTGTCGAGAATAAGTAGGCGTTCTCGACGCCTTCGCTTAAAAGCTCTGGCAAACTTATCTTCCACTGCTTCATAGCGATAATGTTTTGAGTTACATATTCATTGCCCAAGAATGACTGGTCAGATTTAAAAAGGTCGATCTGAGCGTCTGCCCAAAATACGATGTCCTCGATCTCGGGCTTAATTTGATGGGCCAATGTGTAAGCGCGCTTTTGTTCTTGCTCGAGTGCGCGCTTTCTTTGCCGTTCATCGATCTTCCAGGGAATGTAAATCGCAATCACCAGAGCGATGGATGCCAAATAGGCTTGCGCCCAGCTTGGCCAATCCTTTATTTGGCTGAAGTCGTGCATCGAGGCTGCGAAGACGCTTGTAATTATCGCGCCGACCACGACGCCACCCAGGAAGCGCATAGAAGGTTCACCGTTCATTAGATAAATGAGATCGAAAACTCGAGGCAAAAAAAATGCCCCCAGCGCGAGCCAAGAGCATTTTTTGCCCCGTGTTCAGATGAGAGCCTTTTCAACTGAAGTGTTACCACCGCAATCAAAAGCCACTCTCACGGCGAGGACTCGTGGGGCGCGGAGACCACTACCGAAGGCCTAATTATAACATCCTCCTGGTACAAGGCACTAGGCTTAATCGCCGCGCCAGTCCCAAAACCATGCCATTGCCACGCACGCGGATAGAATAGCCCAAGGATAGGGAAGATATGGCAGTATCCAATAAGGCAGGGCGCTGTATAAAAACAGCGACAACCATGTAAAAACAAAGAAGAGCAACGACGCTATCAGACAATATTTTGATGCTTTGCGCATACGCAAGGCCGCTGGCCCAGGCAAATCCGGCGTTACTCCCGACAACCCACGCACAATGATATTGTATATCGTTTCTGAAACTTCTCGATTCTTCAAATAGCGAACATGACTGCCCACATTGGCCAATTCGACATTCGCTTCAAATTCGCGCAGAACCCCGTCTTCTTCTGCGTCGTAATGGCTAATCTTCTCAAGCTCTGTTAGCAGCTCGCCAAGATTGTCACCCCGAACATGACGTCCAATACCATGCACGAAAACCACAGCGGTATAATTATCCATCGTCATTTAAATTGGTCCCTGTTCGCGGCTGTATATGTCTCATCAAAAAAGTAGATTTTTCACATTTGATACCGGCAGATGTTTCTCAGCGGCAACTCTCACTTAAAAAGAAATTTGCCTCGCTCTGCGTTCGGCAATGAGGCCTGACTGCCTTTCGCTTCAGATCAATTCCGAGTCATATCAATATGAATCCTGTCACGGATTGACGCCATTTTTCCCGCATACCCCCTACCTTCATTTGCAGGCATTCGACCAATCTCAGTTATATACTGGTTGATCGCCGTGCGTCGGTAAGCTGCCTTAGTGCCGACGATCATGGGCTGAAGCGCAACAACAACAAGAACGATCAGGCATGACGCGATAAGGAACCAATTCGGCCAAGTTGCACCGTGATAAAATGATGCCAAGCATAGAAGCCCAAAGAACAATATTGCCGCTGCAAGATATAAAAAGTGAACCTTGGGGTTTGAAGGTGATGGCTCAGCCCATCGTCTTGCCAGCGTTGAAAGCGATACGATAGTCTTAAAATAATCCATCATCTCCTTGTCTTCTATTGCGTTTCCCTCACCCCTTGCCTTTTCTGAAGAGGCTTGCATGGCGTTCATGATCGTTTGAAGTGATTCAATTGCAAAACCTAATGATTTTGGAAAGTGCGAAAGAAATCTATCAATTGTAGGCCCGGCAACTAAGGCGGCCAGACCAATTGCAGTCCCCAGCTGAAATACAGATTGAAATTTTTCGATACTAGTTTCTTCCAGCATCCAATGGCGCGCCGGATAAATGAACAGCGCGATATACATTAATACCGAGAGTCCGAGGACAACACTGTCGCCTATCTTCTGTATCTGGTTATTTGTGTACCAGTCTTCTTTTTGATTATTCATTTCGCCCCCATTAATTCAGACACATTCCTCATTAGTAGATCGCCCGTCTTTGACCCTGGCCAGTAGATTTTCGCCGCTTGATCCTGACTACCCTTTTTGGGCATACCGCGGCTTGTTCGTATTGATGAAAGTAGCAAGCCCACGGCCTGCTCGAGCCAGCTGCATCATGCGCGCAATTACCTGTGCACCCGCGCTTAGAGCGGTGTAGGTATAGATGTCACCGTCCTTGAACTGCACTTTGATGAAGTCAGCGCCTGTCTCGAACGCCATAATTCCAGAGTTGCCGCTCAAGTTGCCGTATTTCTGCATTGTCCCCGCCCCCTAGAGCCTCATTTAGCCATCGCCCTTAGGCCGTCGAGCAGCACGGCCGTGGCAACGCAATCGTCTTCGTTGTATTCGAGAATTCTTTTGCGAATCTGGTCGTCACCCGTCGTGACATAGCGGTCGTACCACTCGATAGATGCAGCACCAGATGGGTCTGTATCGCGCCACTTGAAGCCGAGATACTTGGCCAGCGTCTTGATCGAATGGTCGTTAGTCGGCCATTCTGTACCGCTGCGCACGATATCGAGAAGATCGACCCAGGCCGGATTGTCAAAGAGCGCGTTGACCTCGTCTAGGGAGATTACACCCGGATACTTCGCGGCCAGCCTCCGGTACTGGGTGCGTTCGTATTTGCTGTAGTAATACACAGCCGCTGGCGCCCTGGCTCGCAGGTATGCCACCGCGTCCCGGAAAGCCGCTTCTTCTGATACAGGGTTAGGTTCGTCGGCAAAAAAGGCGTGGAACGTCTGCCCACCTTGGCCCCTCTCAACAAAGCCGTGCAGGTACACAATGTCCCGCATCGGATCGACTTCGATGTCAAAGAAGATCTCACGCTCAAGTGCCGGCAACGCGATCGGCTGCTTCAGATAAGGCCTTGCGTCTTTATCGAGCAGAAGGCGCGCGCGCTCTTGAAACAAGCGCAGTCGATCTGGGCCAACCCCTCTAAATGCAGTCTTCTTGCCAGATATGAATGCATCAAGATTAGCGTTTGCCAGATCATCAAGTGTGCGCAGCTCGCTTAAGAGCGTATCGCGCAAAGCGCGCCCCAGCATCGGGATCAAACTCAGGTCAGAGGCCTCGCTGATCTTCTCTCTGCAGGTGCTACGCCAGTGGCAGAGCTTGCATTTCGATGATAGTGCCGGCGGCGGCTCTATCTGCCCCTCTGTCTGCTCAGAAAATGCAGTTAATGCCGCGCTGTAAAGTTCTGCAATGGAGGGGCTTTTAGGGTCAAGCTTCTGGTCCAGATCGTAGAGCACGACCTCGCCCCGACCGTCCCAGATATAGGGTAGATCGTTGGAGAGCTGCTCCATGTCCCGCAAGATCGTGACATAATGAGCTAACTGTATACCGTAGTTCTTCTTAAGGCGTCCTTCGCCCTCCTCCATGTCTTCGAAACCGTTTCCAGATTTAATGTCGCCAGGCTTGTAGCCATCAGCAGCGAGCTCAAGAAGATCTGGCTCGCCGACCTTGCCGTTCGCTTCAATGCGCCCGCCATAGATCAGCGGAACGCGCTCCGCCATTGCCTTATTCGTTGCAGCAACCTTTTCCTGAGTTGGTAGGTCGCGCAAGTTCACGAATGGACGATCTAGGCCCTCGATAATCTTGGCTTCATAGACGTTGCCGCATTCCCAAAGCATCTTGACGAAAGGCGACACGTCGTCACGGCCTGCTTGATCCCAGAAATGGTCGGCGTAAGCCCTCGTCGGGCATTCCAAGTAATTGTAAAGGTCTGAGGCCGAGATCATCGCCAGACCGGTGTATGATCGCGGCGGCCTGACAATCTAGTCGTCAGCTCATCCCCATACTGCTTGCTAAGTTGCTTGATGTTAGCCCTAGCCAGACAGACTGCGCGTGAGGGCTTCTGGCTGAGACGCCAGCCATATGGTCCACCGAGCCGCAAGCGCGACATCACAATCTGTGCCATGTACCCCGCCGTTTGCATGCCTGCCAGAGCTGCAACAAGACGACGATAGCAATCATACGCTCAAATCAAAATGGAGAATTCTTGCATACATCTGTATTCAAAGCCGTCAACGGCCGCATAGCACAGCGCACCCGCCGCGGCTGGCCAATAGAAGGCTTACGACCGAACTCAGTGCAATCTCACTCAGTACAGAATTCAGATTTTATCGGCGCCAGTAGATTAATCGGCCGCCATTGAACATTCTGGCCGTCATTGGCTTCTCGATATCGAGGGTGTGCCATGACAACAGCAAAAGCACCGTCACTTCAGCCGCGCCTGATCGGCCTTGCGCCGCTCTGCGAGTATCTCGGCTTGACCAAGCAGGCCTTCACGAAAATGCTGCCCGAATTGCGTAAGAAGGGCTTTCCGCACCCGCTGCCACTGCTAGGGCTGTGGGATCGTCACGTCATCGATGCTTGGCTCGATCATCTAAGCGGCCTTGATCGCGGCCGTTACAGCCCGCATCCGCCGCAAGCCGCGCCGCTCGGCAATGCCTTTGAACCGATCAAACGCACCGCGCCGCGGCCTGCATCAAAGCGCAGCAACAACCCCTACACCGTCGCTGAAGCGATGAGCGACTATTGCGACTGGTTTCGACAGCATCGCAAGTCGTTCTCGCGCACGCAGTACTCGATCAACGCTTATATCATCCCTCATTTCGGCCATCGCAGGGTTGAAGACCTTACCGCGCCTGAATTGCGCGCCTGGCATATCGCTTTGTCGAATAGCCCGCGCTCAATTCATGTCGGGCTTGGCCAACCACGTCGTTTGGCCCCTCCGCCGCAAACAGACGAAGAGAAGCGTAAGCGCCGGCAAAGCGCCAACGGCATTTTGATGATTCTGAAGGCGGCGCTGAATTTTGCCGCGCGTGACGGCAAAGTCACAAATGACACCGCTTGGCGTAGCGTAAAGATGTTCAAAGGCATTTTGATCGCCAACGCTGCCTATCTCACCGCCGATGAGTGTCGCAAGCTGATGCCGTTCTTGGCACCCGATTTCCGCAAGATCGTGCGTGGTGCGCTTTACACGGGCGGTCGCTTAATGGAATTAAGCCGACTGACGGCAGCCGACTTTGATCTGACTGCTGGCAGCGTACATTTTGCGCCGGCCAAGACGATCAAAGCCCGTCATGTGGTCTTGACCGATGAGGGCCAGCTCTTCTTCAAAGAACTGACGCACAATCTGATGCCCGGCGACTTGGTGTTCCGACGCGCCGATGGCGAAGCCTGGCGCGCCGCTGACCCTGGCTACCGCTTACAATCCGCCTGCCAGGCCGCTGGCATCAAACGCATCAGCTTCCACGGCTTTCGCCATACTTATGCATCGCTTCTTGTGATGGCCGGCGCCTCGCTGACCGCTGTGTCAAAGAACCTAGGCCACACTAGAACCGAAATTTCTGAGCGCTATTACGCCCATCTCAGCCCGAGCTATCTCGGATCCGAGGTCCGAACTCATATGCCCGAACTGAAGCTGGGTTAGGGCAGCTTGATTGGGTTTTATTACCTATTTTTACCAGTTTTACGGCATAAGTACCTAGAATAGTGGCCTTTAATTAAATGCCAAATGGCACTATTTTTAGTGACAGGAGGCAGACTATGCGCCCAACACCTCAAACGCCCACTGATCTACCCAGCAATGTCCCGAACCTGGCAGATGCCGGCGAGCGCCTGCGCCTCACTCCGGCCGCCGTCCGCGGCATGGTGGCGTTAGCCGAGATTTGGGGCCTGGGGGCGACCGAGGCGTCGGCCCTGCTCGGCGATGTCTCAGAACGCAGCTGGTTTCGTCTCAAGAAGGGCGAGAGCACCGAGCCGCTACCCCAAGACGTTCTGATGCGTATCAGCCTCCTGGTCGGCATCTTTAAGGGCCTACGCCTGATGTTTTCAGAACCACTGGCCGACGACTGGGTCCGGCTACCCAATCAAGGCCCTGTCTTTGGTGGTCAGAGCCCGCTTGACCTCATGCTTCGAGGGGGCATCCCTGCGATGATTCGGGTCCGCCAGCACGTCGATGCCTTACGAGGCGGGCTTTGAGTCTTCCGATTACCAAGGTCGCTGAGCCCAGTACTGTCCGCTTAGTCCCTAGCGGCCGCCTGAAGCCGCCTGCGCTCTCGGCTCTGGTCTCAACCCATGGCGACTTGAGCGATCTGGCCGAGCTCGAAAGCGTCACCAATGAGCGGTTGATCGCCGAGACCTCTGGGATGCCAGAGTTGCGGCGGGAAGACCTCATCTTCAGCCGTCCCTACCGCTCCTTTATCAACGCATCTTTTGCCCATACGCGGCCAGGCGGTAACAGGTTCAATTCAGAGCGGCGCGGCGCTTGGTATTGCGCGTTCGAGGTCGAGACATCCCTGGCTGAAGTGACCTTTCATCTGACCCGCGAGCTTACAAATATTGGTCGTTTCGAAAATCAGACCGACTACACCGAGCTCTTTGCGGGGTTCATCGGACCGTTCCACGACCTGCGCGGCATTGAGGGGCAGCCATGTCTCGATCCCACCCCCGCCGTGGGTTACCCAGCCGGCCAAGCACTGGCCGCAGCTATCATCGCGCAAGGGGGTAATGGACTGTTGTATCCCTCTGTACGGCGTACCACAGGCACCTGTCTCGTTGCCTTTCACCCACATCTTGTCCAAGACGTTCGCCAGGGTGCGGTTTGGCGGCTCGTCTGGGCTGGCTTGCCGACTCCGGCCATTGTGAAGCTATGAGTGATCAGCAGCTCCACCACGATACTCTCCGCTCCCTACTGCAGGCCAACGAAGAGCGGATGCGGGTACTTCGGTATGTCGCAGATATGCATTTGCCTGATTGTTGGGTTGGTGCTGGATTCGTTCGGAGCCTGGTTTGGGACCACCTTCACGGCCTCAAACCAGGCCCGCTGAACAGCGACGTCGATGTGATTTGGTTCGGCCCAGAAAACGCTACAGAGGATGCTGATCGGCTATTCGAAGCTCAACTCAAGCATCGCGCCCCGGCAATCCTCTGGTCCGTGAAGAACCAGGGCCGTATGCACAGGGTCAACCAGGATCACCCGTATCTGTCGACGGCCGAAGCAATGAGCCGCTGGCCAGAAACGGCTACCGCGATCGGCGTCAGATTGGGAACTCGTGGGATAGAGATTGTGGCGCCCTTTGGCCTCGACGACTTATTCAACCTCGTCATCAAACCCACCCCGACATTCTCTGGCGAGCGACAAAGCATCATTATTGAACGACTTGAGCGGAAGCGCTGGCTTGAACAATGGCCGCGCCTCAAACTGCAGCTGACTTCTCATTAAGGTCGGCCGATACGCACAAGCCTGGCCGACGCCACTGAATAGACTCAACAACCGAAAACCTGTTCGCTTCAGGGTGCGTAATAGTGCTCAGAGCAGCGCTGCTCTACACAGAATCACCAGCCAATACCGAAATAATTTCAGTCTGAAGCAATATCTGCATCATGCTGCGACATGAAAAATGCGCATCGCAATTCTAGAGTTTTCCTCAAACTGGCCTCTGGATCGATCTAGAGAGGGTTTCCATGAAAACTTTTAGGTCTTTTAATATCGCAAGAATGCTCTAGTCGCAGTGACATATAGACACTGATTAAAATAGGCATCGTACAGTCAAAATAGCTTGTTCAACATGCTCTGCTTCTAGCCACTGCCTTCTACATTGCTCATGCACTGGTAGTTCGCTGCGATGTGGCATTTTATTCCTTGATAGCCAATGTCGGCATATATGCGCGCGAAGCGACACATTATTGCTTTGCTTAAGAACGTCTTGCCGCGCACTGATAATAGACGGCCTGCCCTTGGTGAGACTTTGAGCATATAGCCAGCCAGAAAGCGCAAATTCTCATCCCTGGATTTATCGCTGCGTAATGCCTTAAAGACGACCCTATAATCCCCAATAAAGCATCCCCGAAGAGCCGCTTTAAATGATGGCCAATCAACCGGATTCGCTATGAAGTGAAGGTGAAGCACCCAAACTGTCGCCTTGCACTCTCGATTATACCCCAGTTTCTCAAGCAGCTCGATCTTGCGTAGAATCTTCTCACCATCATCCCTGAAGGATACTTGATGCTCATTTCCTTCTTCATCAAGATGGTCCTCAACCTTGTGCAGCAGAATCTCGGCCCTTTCTTCTGCCCCTTTGAACTGGGTCCAATGATAAGCTTCTAGCTCGAAATACCCACGAAGACAGATGTCTTCGCGGTGCTCGCGAGCGTAGTTATTAAGCAGCCTGCGCAATATTTTCCGTATCTCAGCGATGCGCTTCTTCGCAGAACGGACAACCTGATTTGCGTTGCCATAAATCAGGCTATCAATAATGGTCCCCCAGCCCAGATGCTTGTCGTCTACTTGCTCGAAGCTCGCCACCAGCTCTGAATATTCCTTGGCCTCGCGTAGGCAACGTACTATTGGTGAGTACGGCAAATTTGACAGCCGACCGACGCGGCATTTGTCGAGCGCGACGGCAATGCCGGCCGTACTGGCACGCTCATTTAATGCTCGAATAAGCCTCCGATGCTCTTCCATGCGAAGGCGGAAGGTATAAGGAATATCCCGCCATGGAATATGTCCATGCAGAATGGCACGCCGGAGGTGCGGGCTTATGGGCTTTCCTTTGCACAGGCGCAACACCTTTTGCTCTTCAGATTTGAATGTCGGCAACGACAGGTCAGAGTGTCCATCACCATGGCGCCGATAAGAACGCTCGACGAATACATAGTCATTGAAATCGCCTGGCTTGTAAGCGCGCGGTCCTTTGATCCTGATCGATCTTTTCATGCTTTTCCTCATTAACGCGCACGATTCCTTTCCCGCAGAAGCTCTTCGGGTTCAAGTATTCTGAAATTTTGATCTAGTTATGCTGCGGCTACGCGCGGATTTTCAGTGAATCCTACACATCGCTTTTTGCGATCTTTGTCACAGTGCCGCTTTCAACTGCGCCAACTTTCTAAAAATCTCATTAAACTCAGCGCCTCTTCTTATTTCTTCTTCTGATATAGGATGTTCATACACAATCTCATGAACGCCTCTGGGGCCGCGCACCACCTTAATGGTTAACCACCCACCTACTCCGTCGTCATTACTCAACATGGCTATGGCACTTTCTGTCCAATTGATTCGGGGCGGTTTTAAACGCGGTGGCGGTGCTTGCAGGCCGATCGCTTCACGGTAGCGTGACAAGAGCTCGTTTACAGACCCGCGATCGCGCAAATGGTCGATCAACTCATCTGGACTTATGCCAAGGACGCAGCAAGCTCTGAGCACCAGGCCATACCGCTGTGACATATCTTTATCATTGGTTCCGAAGATCAGCTTTGTTAGCGCCGTCGCAAGCGGAGTGTCCTTCCTGACGCCAACACCGCGCTCCTTTGCCAAGGTTGTAAACTCGCGGGCGAGCGCCGGATCTGATAGGACGCAATAGAGCGCGATGAGCGCATCGTGCAGAAGTATATTTCGCAACTCGATATGCGCGGCAGCGCCACTACCATGGTCGGCTACTGCTGACGCGATGTAGTCAGCTAACGGACGACGCATAGGATATTTTATAGCCAACCTTACAGCGCTTATTATGCTGAGCTCTTGTTCTCGGTGTGTAACAGATGACGACATACCGCCCCCTTTAGAGATTGGGTTCGTAGTCTGGCAGGCTCGCCAGCCAGCACTCTGCGGCATCGACGGTTATAAGGGTCGACCGGCCACTTTTCTTTCCGCGCAGCTTTTGTTCTTTAAGTAAGCGGTAGGTCATAGCTCTCGACGGACCATATCTTCGCGAGAACTCATCAATGGTTAGAGCTCTTTCACTACTCACGCGGATACCCCCACCGGCCCTTCCGGTCGCTAGGGAGCTAGCGTCTGCGGGCGCGGTGCATTGTGGATCCGACGAGCTGCTAACGCTCGCCTCGCTTTTCCCCGGCGATAAATGAGCCTGGGGCTGGTTTGGCCGTAAAAGTCTTTGAGACATTATTCACTTCCACCGTTATCCCTCGATAACCATGGAAGCTAATGACTATGACTTTGAGATTCACTTTGAAATAATTGAAGAGTTACAGCGCCGCTCAAACGGCAACTTCGCAAAAAATATTCACAGTGGCCGAAATACAATGCGGGGAAGGCCGAGTTCCAGAGCATAAGGTCGGCGCGATAGCAGCGGAGTCACATCTTTCTGCGCGTCTTTGGCCTGTCACGATTCCAGTTCCGGATGCTCGTCTTGACGACACTCATCGTTACGTCGCTAAGTTCCAACGCACACGTCACAGCAAAAACGAACTCCGCAAAGCTCACTCTATTGGAGGAAAAAGGAACGAGTTTACCCGAAGAGGATTCCCACAGGTTAGCCAGCTCCTCTACAAGGAATTGCATAAGGCAGTCTTTCGCAGGCCCAGGGCGCCGCTTCAAACTGTCTGAAGCCACGCTCTGTCGCGGGCGATTTATACCGAACGCCCCCTTACCTAAGGTTTCGCTCTGAAGAGCTTGGCGACGATCATTGACACGGTCTATCCGGTCAACAATTGCCTCCATATCGGCACGAAATACGCGACCTCCAGTCGAATCACCCGGAATATGAAACAGGTTGTGGCGAAGGCTTTTAGCCGCATCATTCGCTCTATGCAGCAATTGACCTAAAACTTTTAACTGCTTGCTCTCCTCTGACGGCAGGACTTCGCGCGCTGCCCGTTCGCGCGCCGCCTCGTACATTGCAGCTATGGACTGAAGCTCGCGATCGATCGCTTCCGGCGACAATTCATCCTTCAACGTGATGGCCTTGAATGCTTTGCTGAAATCATACTGAGTTTTAGGCTCAGGCCGGATGATTGGCTCGAAGACAGATCGCGCCGAACCCCGTATAGTTTTTTCTCGACGCTTCTTGTTCGAAGTTTTTGCCATTTTATCGATCTGGTTCGCGTTTCTCGATCACCTAAGTCCGCTCACAATACTCCGCCCATTCTGTCATCATCGCTTTGCGCTTTTCAAATAAATCGCCCCTTCTGTATGCCGCCTCCACTTTGTCGCCAATCGCATGGGCAAGGGCCATTTCGGCTACTTCTCTGGGGTATGTCGTGCATTCTGCAGTCCAATCCCGGAAAGTCGAACGGAAGCCATGTACGGTTATATCTGTCCGCTCCATACGCTCGAGCAATTTCAACATGGACATATTGGACAGCGGCTGACCTTTTCTCGTTCCTCGGAAGACATATGGAAATAGCTCAAGCCCTGCCGCTTCCTGCTCTGCTTTCATTTCCGCAAGAATATCCAATGCCTGCTTTGTTAACGGCACTCGGTGTTCCTTGCTCGCTTTGATGCGATCAGCGGGAATTGTCCAAATACCGGCCTGGAGGTCAAACTCGCGCCATGCTGCCCCAATCGTCTCGCCCGTCCGGGTTGCGGTCAAAATCAGAAACTCCAGCGCCCGAGGCGCGATACCTGTCAACTCCCTAAGCTCAGACATAAAGCCAGCGATCTTTGTGTACTGAAGTGCCGCATGGTGGCTGACACGCCGCACTTTGCTGCGCTGAGGAAGAAGATTCTCTAGGTGGCCACGCCAACGCGCGGGGTTTTCACCCGACCGGTATCCTCGAGACGACGCCCAGTCGAGAACAGTCTCAATACGACCGCGAAGCCTGGAGGCGGTTTCGGTCTTGGACCTCCAAATTGGCTCCAGGATCTTCAGCACAAGAGCAGTATCAATCGCCTGAGTCGGTAGCCCACCTATTGTCGGGTAGACATATACCTCCAAGGTTCGTCGCCATTGCGCTACATGCTTCTCATTGCGCCACGATATTGCATGACTATCGATATAGGATTCAGCGCATTGCTTAAAGCTAATACGACTTGCTGTCTCGATCTGAGCCTGTTGCTTGCGTTGGCGTCGAGCGTCGATTGGGTCGGTACCATCCGCCTTCAAACGGCGACATTCCAACGCCTTCTCGCGTGCTTGAGCCAAGGACACAACCGATGCCGGCCCAAGTCCCATCTCTCGCGGGCGTTTGTTGAGCATGTAACGGAAGACCCAGGCGCGCGTGCCCGACTGTCGGATGTGAAGGTACAGACCACCACCGTCCGCGTAGCTGCCCGCCGACTGCAGTTTAGAAACTTGGAGTGCTGTTAGGCGATTGAATGTCCGCCGCATGGATAGCCCACAAAATCGTCCTCAAATGTGAGCGCGATTGTGGTCAATCCCCGTAGACACGTCCAGACTAAAGACACTTCTCAATCCATTGTTTTTATTGTATAATTTCACCCAGAGACACCGGTGGATATCAGTAAAATTTCCTAATTTCGACACCCTCTCCGCCATCCTATCCCGGATCACGCGCAGCTCAGCTTGCTGCCGCGGCACCACCCTGCAGGGCCTGCAGCGAGACGCGCACGCGGTTGCGGCCGGCGGCCTTGGCGCCGTAGAGCGCATCGTCGGCGCGATCAATCGCATCCTGCACGTCACGATCGTCGTCACTCAGGATCGTGCAGCCGAGGCTGAGCGTGACACGGACCTGCACGCCGCTCTCGGCCGCCACCGGCGCGGCGGAAATCAGGCCGCGCGCGCGTTCGGCATAAGACACCGCGGCGGTGATGTCGCTTTCCATCAGCAACACCACGAATTCCTCGCCGCCGAAGCGTGCGACCAGATCGGTATCGCGCGCCGCCGTCTGCAGCCGCGCTGCCACGGCGCGGATCACCGCATCGCCCGCGGCATGGCCATGGGCGTCATTCACCTGCTTGAAATGATCGATATCGGCGACCACGACAGCCAGCGCGCGATCGTAGCGCCGCGCATAAGCCAGCTGGCGCTCCGCCGCACTGAGGAAGGCGCGGCGGTTCAACAGCCCGGTCAGTGGATCGGTTTCCGACAGCTTGCGCAGGCGTTCGATATCGAGCGCGAGTTCGCGGCTCTCGGCCTCGTGGGCAACGGCCTCGCGTTCAGCCTCCACCAGCCTGTTCTCGGCCTGACCGACGCGCCGCAGCAGCGAGCGCAGCGACTGCGACAGCAGCGTCACCTCGCGCGCACCGCCGACCCGCGGCAGGGTATGCACGCCGTCATCGCGTCCGATGCGGTCGGCCTCATGCGCAAGCTGGTAGATCGGTGCTGTCAGGCGGCCGGCGAGCCAACGCGCCAGAGCGATGCCGACGACGCCAAGCCCGATGCCGATCAGCAGGATCGCTTTCACCAGATCCTGCACCGGCTGGTAAGCGACGTCAGCCGGCAATTGGGACACCACCACCCAGCCAAGGCCAGGATAGTCGCGATACCCCAGCCCGACCGCATAACTGGTCAGCCATCGGTCAGAATCTTCGCCATAGGTAAGGTCAGAGCCCGAGGGCTTCGCCCGGATCGTCGCCAGCTGCTGCGGCGTCAGGATCACCGAATTGATATTGCGCCCGAGCAGCACCTTACCCTTTTCGTCAAGAATGCTCACCTCGGCGGAGGCGAAAAGACTCTCGCGGGTGAGCAGCGACCTGCGCAGCTCGGTGGCCCAGTCCCAGCTCAGATGCGCGCCCAGCACGCCGACAATCTCGCCGGATCCATTGCGCACCGGATAGGCCACGTCGACAAAGCGGAAAGGCTCTTCGTCCTGTCGCGGACCGAGCATCTTGGCCAGCAGCAGGGCCTCATGCACATCGCCGACGAAAGGCGCCTGGATGCCGGCTATGAACCACGGCCTCTGCGCCACCGACGCACCCTCGAGCATGCCTTTGGTGGCAGCCACGACGGCACCGTCCTTGCTCGCATACCCGATCCAGGCATAATCGGGGTAGCTCGTCTGCATGCGATCGAGCACGGCGCGCAGGGCCGCGGGATCGCGTTCCCAGGCATCGCGCAGCACATCAAGTCCCGCGATGGTGCCAACTTCGCGGTACCGCTCGTACATGCCGCGATCGAGCCGGCTGGCCATGGAGATCGCCAGTTCCGTCATCTGGTTGCCGACCATCCCCGAGATGATGCGGCGGCCGTATGACGCCGTCCCGAGCGTGGCACACAGAATAAGAACTATGGTCAGCGCCGCTGTCGCCAGCGTCACCTGCGTACGGATCGATAATCTGTCGAACAGACCGGGTAACCGCACGAGCTGCTTCCACCTTTACGCCGCCGAACCGCAGACGATTGTCCGCCCCGCCAGCGGTCAAATCAATCGCAAATTGGCGACAAGGGCGGATCTGCCAGTCAAAACGATCACTTCTTGTAAAGTGTCTTGTACTGCTCGCGCAGCAGGTTCTTCTGCACCTTGCCCATCGTATTTCGCGGGAGATCGTCGACGAAAAATACCCGCTTGGGCAGTTTGAACTTGGCCAGCCGTCCATCCAGCAGCTTCAGCACGCCGGCTTCATCCAGCGTATGGCCCTTGCTGGCCACCACAACCGCCGTGACACCTTCGCCGAAATCGGGATGGTCGACACCGATCACCGCCGATTCGATCACGCCGGGCATCGCATCGATCTCGGTCTCGACTTCCTTCGGATAGACGTTGTAGCCGCCGGTGATGATCAGGTCCTTACCGCGGCCGACAATATGCACATAGCCAAGCGAGTCGATCTTGCCCAGGTCGCCGGTGATGAAGAAACCGTCGGCGCGGAATTCGGCCGCGGTCTTTTCCGGCATGCGCCAGTAGCCCTTGAACACGTTCGGGCCCTTCACCTCGATCATGCCGATCTCGCCCTGGGCGAGAGGCTTGCCGGTCTCGGGATCGGTGATGCGGACAGAAACCCCCGGAAGCGGGAAACCCACCGTGCCGGCGACGCGTTCACCGTCATAGGGATTCGAGGTATTCATGTTGGTCTCGGTCATGCCGTAACGCTCGAGGATGCGGTGGCCGGTGCGGGCCTCCCATTCCTTGTGCGTATCGGCCAGCAGCGGCGCCGAGCCGGAAACGAAAAGCCGGATATGCTTGACGGCGTCTTTGGTGAGCGCCGGGCTCTGCAGCAGGCGCACATAGAAAGTCGGCACGCCCATCATGCTGGTGGCGCGCGGCAGCAGCTTCATCACCTCGTCGCCGTCGAATTTCGACAGGAAGATCATCGAGGCGCCGGCCAGCAGCGTCACGTTGCTGGCGACGAACAGCCCATGCGTATGGAAAATCGGCAGCGCATGCAGCAGCACATCATCGGCGGTGAAGCGCCAGTAATCCTTCAGCGTTGCCGCATTGGAGTAAAGGTTGTGATGCGTCAGCATCGCGCCCTTCGAGCGGCCGGTGGTGCCCGAGGTATAGAGAATGGCGGCGAGATCGTCGGCCGCACGCGGCACGGCGGCAAAGCCCGCCGGCGCCGCCTTGGCCTTGTCCATCAGGCTGCCATCGCCATGGCCGCCGAGTGTCAGCACATGGGCGACGCCCAGCCTGGTGGCGAGTGGAGCGAGGTCCTTTTCCGCATTCGGGCGGCAGACCACCACGCGCGGCTCGGCATCGCCGATGAAATATTCCAGTTCGGTCAGCGTGTAGCCGACATTGAGCGGCAGATAGACGCCGCCGGCCGCCACCACGCCGAGATACAGGATCAGCGCCTCGGCCGACTTGTCGACCTGCACGGCGACACGGTCGCCCGGCTGCACACCCAGGCCCACCAGCATGCCGGCCATGCGTTCGGCCAGCGCAAACGTGTCGGCATAGCTGAATGTGCGGCCATCGCCGGTCTCGATGAAGACCTTGGCCGGATCGGCAATGCTGGAACGGATCAGGGTATACAGGTTCTCGGGCATCGGCGTTTTTTCAATCTTGCGCGTGGTTGCGGATCAGAAGCGATACTAAATCGCTCCGATACTTAATCGTTCCTGGCCCTCTCCGCGCAAGTCTCTCAGCCGCCGGAGAGCCTGTTCAACGCATTTTAAAAGGCGCTGGCCTCTTAAGACGCTATGGCCTCCAACTGGTCCGCCGCCAGCAGGCGGTAGCCGACGCCCAGCTCGGTCACCACATAGGTCGGGCGGGCCGGATCGCGCTCGATCCGCTGGCGCAGTTTGCGCATAAAAATACGCAGATAATGCACATCCTCGGCATGTTCATCGCCCCAGACACCGCGCAGCAGCTGCTCATGCGTCACCACTTTGCCGGCATGCCGGGCCAGATGCTGCAGCAGGCCATACTGCTTCGGCGTCAGCTTCACTTCGGCGCCATCGACCAGCACGCGACGACGCGCCAGATCGACCGCCAGGCCGCCCACCTCGAAGACCGGCTCTTCTGCCGCCGGCGGCGCACGCCGCATCACGGCATTCACCCGCGCCAGGAATTCGGCGATGCTGAAAGGCTTGGTCAGGTAATCGTCGGCGCCGCGCTCGAAGGCGCGAATCTTGTCGGCCTCGCGGCTGCGCACGGTCAGCACGATCACCGGAACCCAGCTCCATTCGCGCAGGCGCTTGAGCACATCCAGGCCATCCTGATCGCCGAGCTGCATGTCGAGCACGACCAGATGGATCTCGTTCTTGCCGAGCAGGTCCAGCGCCTCGGCGCCGCTGGCGGCTTCGATCACATCGAAATCGTGCATCGCCAGCGCCGGTCGCAGGAAGCGCCGGATCTGCACTTCGTCGTCGACAATCAGGATTCTGCGCTTGTCGCCCATGCGGCTTCCCCTTCATCGGTCACTTGCAATGTCTTGGCGAGCGGCATGCCGATATGGAATGCGGCACCCTGCCCCACGCCGCGGCTATCCGCCCAGATTTCGCCGCCGGCGGCCTCGACAAAAGCCTTGCTGACCATCAGGCCCAGGCCATTGCCGGCCACCTGGCCAGAGGTCGCATCGGCCGCGCGGTAAAACGGCGCGAAGATTTTCTGCGCTTCGGTGCGGTCCAGCCCGATGCCGGAATCCTGCACGCTCAGCACCACGCGTTCGTCCTCGACCTGCCCGCGCAGGAAGATCACCGAACCCGGCGGCGAGTATTTCGCGGCATTCTCCAGGATATTCACCAAAGCCTGCTCCACCAGCACCGGATCGGTTTCCACCATCGGCAGCGCCAGCATGTCGTCAGACTCGATCCGGTGACGCGTCAGCACCTTCTGGGTCTGGCGCAACGCCGCATTGGTGATGTCGGCGACATCGATCGGTTCTACCTGCGGCGCCAGACGGCCGGCGCGGATGCGTGTCAGATCCAGCATGCGGCGGATATAGCGTTCCAGCCGCTGCGCCTCTTCGCGAATGGTCGACTGCAGTTCGGCGCGCGTCGTCTCGTCGCAGATCGGGCCGAATTTTTCCAGCGTGGTGACGGAGCCGAGAATGGAGGCCAGCGGTGTGTGCAGGTCATGACTGATCGAGCCCAGCACGGCTTCGCGCAGGTTTTCAGCTTTGGCCAGCACGCGCGCCTCTTCCACCCGCAGCGCCAGCCGCATACGTGCCAGCGCCAGGCCCGACTGCTCGATCATCGCCGCGATGGCCAGTGGATCGAGGCGGCTGTCGGGCGCGGTACCGACCACGATCACGCCGACCGGCGCGCCACCGCTATGCAGCAGATACACCGGCGGCACCGCCGTTTCGCGGTTGCGCCAGGCCTGTTCGGCAACGGTCAGCGGCTGCATGGCGCCGAAATCGCCGACGACGGCGAGTTCGCGCAGCCGGCCGCCGTCTTCGAGATAGATCGCCGCGGCGCTGCCCAGGCTGTGGCTCAGTTCCTCGGCCAGCATGGCAGGAATCTGAGCCGGATCGACCACGGCGCTGATGCGGCGGTTGAAGGCCAGCAGATATTCCATGATCGCCTCACGCCGGCGCGAGGCCGCGGCGGCACGGCGCGCATAGCCGGCGAGTTGGCTGGACACGATGGCGACGCCGCCGAAGACGAAGATATCGGCCACTTCCTGCGGATCGGCATCGGGCAGGAAGAAGGCCGGGTTGTAGAACAGCACCGAGCAGACCGCCAGCGAAGCCAGTGCCGCCGTCAGCGATGGAATCATGCCGCCGAAAATCGCCGCGCCCAGGATCACCGGCACGAACAGGATCGAAGCGGAGGTAACATTGATGGTGCGGCTGAGCGTGAAGACGGCAATGCCGGCCAGACCGACGACGGCTGCGGCCACAACGCTATGCAGCAGAATCCGGCCGGCGCGCGGGCGGGCGGATTCCTCTCCGGCGATAGGAAGCGCAATCGGCGATGTCATGCCCGATTATCCCACAGGCCGGCCGGCCGTACAGCCCCGGGGCGCCTTCCGGGCGTGCCTGCGGCAATTGGCTCGAAACCACTGTTTATGCAGAGTTTACGTCGAGATGCCGTCAGGCCAGGCAGGCGAGCTGCGCCGGGGCAAGCTGCCCCATCCGGCCCCGGATCACGCCGGTGCGCCGCTCGATATAGGCCGTGGGCCGCGCCGCGTTCCACCGGTTCGGACTGGGCAGGATGGCGGCCAGCCGGGCAGCCTGGGTGTCGTTCAGCTGCCGGGCCGGCACACCGAAATGCTGCCGCGCCGCCGCCTCTGCGCCGAACAGGCCCTGGCCCATCTCGGCGATATTCAGATAGACCTCGATGATCCGGCGCTTCGGCCACAAGGCATCGAGCGCCAGCGCCAGCGGCGCCTCCAGCCCCTTGCGCAGGAAACCGCCGCCGGGCCAGAGGAACAGGTTGCGCGCCACCTGCATGGTGATCGTGCTGGCGCCGCGCAGGCGACCGGTTTCCTCGTAGTCGTCCAGCGCCTCCTGCACCGCGCCGAGATCGATGCCGCGATGCAGGCAGAAACGGCCGTCTTCCGAGGCGATCACGGCCCGCGCCAGGCCGCTGGGCATGGCAGATAGCGGCTGCGGGTCGTAGCGGATCGCCGCGCCGCGCTCGGCCATGCGGATCAGCATCAGCGGCGTGACCGGCGGATCGATGAAGCGCCAGAGCAGCAGCCCGCCGCCCCAGAACACGGCCACGACCAGCAACACGAATTTCAGCAACCGGAACAGCAGTTTCATTGCCCCCAGCAAAGCCCGGCCCGGCTGTGCTGTCCACCATCGGGGCCACGCCTCATCCAGGCCGGGGCCGGACGCCGCAAGCCGGTGGACAGCCGCCCGGCATAAGGTTTTACTGGCCGGAACGGGGAGAAAACATCTTCATGCTGCAAGGCAGCGCCATCCTGCTTCTGTCGCTCGGCTATCTCGGGCTGCTGTTCGCCGTCGCGCATCTCGGCGACCGGCTGAATCCCCGCTGGTATACCGGCCGCACCGGCGCGACCATCTACGCCCTGTCGCTGGCAATCTACTGCACCTCCTGGACCTTCTACGGCTCGGTCGGCCGCGCCTCGCTGTCAGGCCCGGACTTCATCCTGATCTATGTCGGGCCGATCCTCGCCATCACGGCAGGCTATCCGATGATGGCCAAGATGATCCGCATCGCGAAACGGCAGAACCTGATCTCGATCGCCGACTTCATCGGCTCGCGCTATGGCAAGAGCCGCGCGGTGGCCGTGCTGGTCACGCTGATCGCGGTGATCGGCGTGCTGCCCTATATCTCGCTGCAGATGCAGGCCGTCAGCGTCACTTTCGAAGTGCTGGTCGGCAGCGAAATGGCACAGCTGCTGAATACCACCCTGCCGCCGCCCTGGCGCGACACCGCGATGTTCGTCGCCGGTATCATGGGCCTGTTCACGATCCTGTTCGGCGTGCGGCATGTGCAGGCCACCGAACAGCATCGCGGCATGATGCTGGCCATCGCGTTTGAATCGCTGGTCAAGCTGGCGGCGTTTCTCGCCGTTGGACTGTTCGTGGTCTACGGCCTGTTCGATTCCGGCGCCGACCTGATCGCCCGCGTGCAGGAAAGGCCCGATCTGAGCGAACAGCTCAGCAAGGGGCTTGGCACCAACTGGATCGTGATGACGATCCTGTCGGGCTTTGCCTTCCTCTGCCTGCCGCGCCAGTTCCATGTCGCCGTGGTGGAAAGCGGCGATCCCAGCCAGCTCAAGGCCGCGCGCTGGCTGTTCCCCACCTATCTGGTCGCCATCAACCTGTTCGTCGTGCCGATTGCCGCCGCCGGCCTGCTGCTGATGGGTAAGGGTCCGAACCCCGATTTCTTCGTGATCACGCTGCCGCTGATGACGAACCAGATTGCGCTCTCTGTCTTTGCCTTCATCGGCGGCCTGTCGGCCGCCACCTCGATGGTGATCGTCGCCTGCATGGCGCTGTCGATCATGGTGTCGAACGAACTGGTCACGCCGCTGCTGCTGCGCTCGCGCGCCGGCGGTTCGCATGAAGTCGGCCAGATCGTGCTGAATGTGCGCCGCGCGGCGGTGATCGTGATCCTGATTGCCGCCTATATCTATCACACCTGGATCGCCGGTTATCTGCCGCTCGCCTCCATGGGTATGATCTCTTTCGTGGCCGTGGCGAATTTCGCGCCGCCGCTGCTGCTCGGCCTGTACTGGCGGCGCGCCCATCGCAACGGCGTGATCGCCGGGCTCGTCGCCAGTTTCGCCGTCTGGTTCTATGCCCTGCTGCTGCCCTCGATCCAGGGTGCCGCCGGCGGGCAGCCGATGCTGGCACCGCTGGCATCCTGGATGCCCACGCCGATCAACCGCTTCGACGCGATCCTGCAGGGCTTCGTCGCCTGCACCGTGGTCAATATCTCGCTGCTGGTCGGCATCTCGCTGCTGTCGAAGCCGGGCAGCCGCGACCGTGAACAGGCCGCCATTTTCGTGTCCGGCGGTGAGGGTCTGCCCAATACCACATCTGAGGAAGCCGACCAGGATCCGCGCATCGACGAGCTGCGTGCGTTGGCCGCGCGTTTCATCGGCACCGAACGCGCCGAACGCGCCTTCGCCGGCAAACGCATGAGCGCCTCGGAAGCCATGGCTTTCACCGAGCATCTGCTCGGCGGCGCCATCGGCGCGGCCTCGGCGCGTATCGTGATGGCCTCGGCGCGCGGCAAGAATTTGCTCAGTCCGCGCGCGGCGCGCGCCATGCTGGGCGAGGCCTCGGAAGCGATCCGCCACAATCTCGACCTGCTGCGCACCACGCTCGACCATATCAGCCAGGGTATCGGCGTGTTCGACCGCGAACAGCGCCTGGCCGCCTGGAATGACCGCTTCTTCGACCTGCTCAGCCTGCCGGCCAATCTGGCCGAGAATGGCGTGCCGCTGACCCAACTGGCCGGCGACGGCACCGGCGACCTGGCCATGACGCTGGCCTCCGGCGCGCATGGCTCGCAGATCTATGAACGCCGCCGCCCCGATGGTGGCGTGATCGAAATCCGCGTCGACCCGATGCCGGACGGCGGCTTCGTCGCCACCTGCACCGATGTCAGCGAACGCGTGCGCGCCGCCGAAGCGTTGCGGGCGTCCGAACGCGCCATCCGCGTCTATACCGACAACGTGCCGGTGCTGATCGCCTATGTCGATCGCGAGGAGCGCTATCGCTTTACGAACATGCCGTTCCGCCGCTCGCTCAACCTGCCGCAGCAGCAGATCGACGGCCGGCCGCTCAACGAGATGATCTCGGCCGACCGCTATAACCGCCTGAAGCCGCATATCGATGCCGCGCTGTCGGGCCAGCGCCAGAGCTTTGAAATCGAATTCCCCACCAACGATGCCAAGATCGAAGTGGCGCACGGCACGTATATTCCGCATATCGGCCATAACGGCGAGGTGCTCGGCTTCTTCCTGCTGTACCAGGATGTCACCGAACGCCGTCGCGCCGATGCCGCCTTGCGCGCCGCCTATGAAGGCCTGGAGCGTCGCGTCGCCGAACGCACCGCCGAATTGCAGCTGGCCGTGCAGGAGCTGGAAGCCTCGCGCGCCCAGGCCGAAGCCGCCAATCTCGGCAAGACGCGCTTCCTCGCCGCCGCCAGCCATGACCTGCTGCAGCCGCTGCATGCCGCCCGCCTGTTCACGGCAGCCCTGGCCGAGCGCGAACCGGACAATCCGCTGGTCTCCAAGATCGATCATGGGCTCGGCTCGGTCGAAGTGCTGCTCGATGCGCTGCTCGATATCTCCAAGCTGGATGCCGGCGCGGTACGGCCGGAAATCCGCCCCGTCGCACTGTCGTCGCTGTTCGATGCCATCGCCACCTCCTTCGGGCCGCTGGCGGCGCGCCGCGGCGTGACGCTGAAAGTCGTGCCGACCACCGCCACCATCAATACCGATCCGGCGCTGCTGCGGCGCGTGCTGCAGAATTTCGTCGCCAATGCGATCCGCTATGCCAGCCCTGAGCGCGAGGACCGCCGCGTCGTCGTCGGCTGCCGGCGCGAGGGCGACCAGATCCGCATCGTGGTCTGCGACAACGGCCCCGGCATTCCGGCCGACAAGCAGCAGGTGATCTTCCAGGAATTCGCCCGCCTGGAGCAGCGCGGCGGCGGCGATACCGAGCGCGGCCTGGGCCTGGGGCTGGCCATCGTCGACCGCATCGGCCGCATGCTCAACAACCTGATCCGGCTCGACTCCCGCCAGGGCCATGGCTCGGTGTTCAGCGTCACCGTGCCGCGCGCCGCGGTCGAACCGGCGCAGGATGTGGCGGCCGCACCCGCGCCGGCTTTCGTCGCCGGCTCGCTCAGTGGCAGCTTCGTGCTGTGTATCGAGAACGAGGCGGGCGTGCGCGAGGCGATGATCACGCTGCTGGAAGGCTGGTCCTGCACCGTGGCGGCCGTCGACAGTATCGAGGCGGCGCGGCAGGCGGTGGCGCAGGCCGGCCGCAGCCCGGACATCATCCTGGCCGACCTGCATCTGGACGAGGACAGCCCGGACGGGCTCGAAGCGATCGCGCAACTGCGCCGAGACTGGGGCCAGCGTATCCCGGCGATCCTGATCACCGCCGAACGCAGCCAGGAGATGCGCCAGCGCGCCGCCGGCATGAGCGTGGATGTGCTGAACAAGCCGGTGAAGCCGGCCGCCCTGCGCGCGCTGATCAGCCAGCGCCGCCGGCCCACAGGACCGCTGGCGGAAACGGGCGATTAAACCGAGAAATGCCGTGCGGCGATGACCGCTTGCGTGCGGCTGCGCACGCCGAGCTTTTTGAGGATGGCGGTGACATGCGCCTTCACGGTGGCTTCGCCCACTGAAAGCTCATGCGCGATCTGCTTGTTCAGCTTGCCCTTCGACAGCAGCGTGAGGACGCGCAGCTGCTGCGGGGTGAGTTCGCTGATGCGGCGGGCGAAGTCGTCGGGCATCGCCGCGTCGCCGCCTTCCATCTCGGGCGGCAGCCAGACCTCGCCATCCAGCACCGACTGCAGCGCGCTGGCAATCGTCTCCATCGCCGCGGATTTCGGCACGAAGGCGGCGGCGCCGAATTCGATGGCACGACGCATGGTGGTCGGCTCGCGGGTCGAGGACACAATGGCGACCGGCACGGCGGGATGGCTGGAACGCACGGCGGCGAGGCCGGCAAACCCGTCCATGCCCGGCATGTCGAGATCGAGAATCAGCAGATCGACGGAGTCGCGCGCGTCCAGCGCGGCGCGGGCGCCATCGAGATCGGCGGCGCCGACCACCTCCACGCCGGTCATGGCCTGACGCAGGGCCTGGCCCAGCGCCTCGCGCACCAGCGGATGGTCATCGGCGATGATGATGGTCAGTGCCGGCTCTGCAGCGCCGGTTTTTTGGGCTCCCGTCATGCCTCCGAAACTAGACCAGCCGCTGGCCGTCAGCAAGGAACCGTGCTGTCCGACAAAAGCAGGGCGGTCAGCCGAAGCGGCGGATCGAGGGCGGCAACGGCGACGGCATCCCGGTGCAACCGGCCAGCGTAAACAGGCTGAAGGGCTGCGCGCGATAGACGGCAATCGCGCCGCTGGCGCGCAGACGGTCGGCAAACCCCGCCTCGTCGGAGGCCAGTTCGACGGCGTTGACGAGCCAGGTCTGCCGCACCAGGCGGGCTTCGGTCTGCAACGCCGCCCCGGTCACCGCCGCATCCGTCCAGCCGAAGGGATAGACGGCGATGACGCGGCCGCTGGCCTCGGGCGGCAGGGCGGCGCGCTGCAGCGTCCAGCCGAACAGGCCGGCCCAGAGCAGCAGCACTGCCGCCACAAACCCAAGCGCGAGACGATGCGGCCCTGCCATCTGCAGCCCTATTCCGCTGCCGCCGGCGCCGGCGCGACGACGCGCACCAGCGGGCGTTCGTCGATCGGCCAATGCACGATGGCGGCGAAAATCGCCAGCCCGGTCGAAATCCACCAGACCACATCGTAGGAGCCACTGGCATCGAACAGCCGGCCGCCGAGCCAGACGCCGAGGAAACCGCCGACCTGGTGGCTGAAAAACACGATGCCGAACAGCGTCGCCATATAACGTGGCCCGAAAATCTGCGCTACCAGCCCCGAGGTGAGCGGCACAGTGGAGAGCCAGAGCAGCCCCATGCAGAAGGCGAAGATCAGCACGCTGGTCTGCGTCATCGGCAGCAGCACGAAGACCGCGATCACCACGGCGCGCGCCGCATAGATGAAGCTGAGCAGGTATTTCTTGCTGCGCTTGCCGCCGAGAACGCCGGCGGTATACGAGCCGACCACATTGGCGAGGCCGACCAGCGCCAGCGCCCAGGCGCCGGTCTGCGGATCGAGGCCGCGATCGACGATATAGGCCGGCAGATGCGTCTGGATAAACGAGACATGGAAGCCGCAGACGAAAAAGCCGGAGATCAGCAGCCAGTAGCTTTTCTGGTTGCCGGCCTCGCGCAGCGCCTCGCCCATCGACTGTTTCGGCCCGGTGCCTTCCGGCGCCTTGCCGGCCAGCACGGAGGACAGCGGAATGATCGCCAGCGCAAACAGGCTGAGCAGCAGCAGCGCGAACTGCCAGCCCCAGGCGGCGATGAAGCCCTGGCTGAGCGGCACCATGAGGAACTGCCCCATCGAGCCGGCGGCGGTGCCTAAGCCCAGCGCCCAGGAGCGCCGCTCGGGCGACACCATGCGGGCGATGGCGGCGAGTGCGACAGTGAACGACGTGCCGGCGAGACCCATGCCGAGCAGCACGCCGAGCGTGAGATTGAGCATCAGCGGCGTGGCGGCATAAGCCGTGAGCGCGACGCCGGCGGCATAAAGTAGCGCGCCGACCGCCAGCACGCGGGCCGAGCCGTAGCGGTCGGCGATGGCCCCGGCGAAAGGCTGGCCGAAGCCCCAGAGCACGGTCTGGATGGCGATGCCGAAGGCGAAGACCTCGCGGCCCCAGCCATTGGCGATGCTGATCGGCTCGAGGAATAGTCCGAAGCCGGAGCGTACGCCGAAATTCAGCAGGGCAATGGTGCAGCCGGCGAGGATGACCAGAAGCGGCGTGCGCCAGCCCAGGACGGCAATGGTGGGGGATGCGGACATGATGCCTCCTGAACGGGCGTTCGTTTCTCTGTCCCCAGACGTAAAGCCCTGACCGGCAAGGGGCAAGTCCACAATTGCAACCCTGCATTCCGGCCTGCATTCCGGCCCCGGCGGGGTGAGCCAGGGCGTGCGAGTCAGGTCCAGTTCAAGCTGAGTCAGGTCTATCTGGTGCTGACTCAGGTCTATTCGGTGCTGAGTCAGGCCTGTTGGGTGCTGACTCGGGTCTATTTCGGCTTATTCCGGCTTCACTCTACTTCTCCCTGTCCATTCGCCGGCCAAATACCCGTAAACGAGAACATTATAGCAACATTTGCGCCAAAAGAAAAGCCGGACGTCCCTGCCCGGCCCTTCCTCCGGAGACGGACTAGACGGAGCGCCTCAACCGGGCTTCCGCCCGGTTGCCTGCTCGATCTGCTTGGCGGTGCTGTACTGGCTGAGCGCATAGACCGCCCAGAGCGCAGCGGGAATCCAGCCGATCAGGGTGATCTGCAGGATCAGGCAGATGATGCCGGCAATCGGCCGGCCGATGGTGAAGAACAGCAGGAAGGGCAGAAAGATCGCGATGATCAGGCGCACCATGGGTCTCCCGGGGCGGTTTGAGTCGGCGGCAGTATAGCAAAAAGCGAAGGCCCTCACCCCACCCCTCTCCCGCAGGCGGGAGAGGGAGGATGCGGCGCGCCGACAACACCCCATCCTGTCATGGCCGGGCTTGTCCCGGCCATCCACGTCTTACCGTCTTACGATGCAGTAAAAACGCGTGGATGCTCGGACTAAGCCCGAGCATGACAATGGGGTGTAGCCGCTTCGACTTGCTGGCCGCAGTCATCCAAACGAAAAGCGGCGCGCCGTTGCCAGCGCGCCGCTCTGATCACTCTACCATCCGTCGTGGTCGGGCCCAAAACGGCTTCTTATCCACAGCAACGGACATTCATCACTCTCACCCCTTTTCTGCTATGGTGCTAGGCACCATACTTGTAATTATGGTATAAGACACCATATGACCAAGGCCGAGCGATACTACCAGTTAAAGGAAGTTCTCGATGATGGGACCATCATCGAAATGAGCGTGTGGGTCGTCCCTGCACCCGTCGCCGGGTCGGACCACAGTTTTAAGTATCGGCTCTATTGCGGCCGGGACGGCGAACGCCTTGTCGGCTACGACAATGAGCGCGGCAAGGGCGACCACAAGCACATTCTGGGCAAGGAAACCTCCTACCGTTTCAAGACGGTCGAGAAGCTGGTTTCGGACTTTCTGGCAGACGTTCGTAAATATGGAGGGGTCAAATCATGAGCAAGGCAGCAAAGACACAGAGGGTTACAGTCCGCGTCGGCCGCCGATCCCTGGATCAGATTGGAGCCGATTTCATCGGCAAGTGGAAAGCGCTGGAGGCCGGCGAAGATATCCGCGAAACCACGATTCGGTTTGACTCGCTGGAAGCGCTCGCCAAGGTGCTAACCCCTAAACGGCAAGCCGTTCTGAAGTATGTCAAAAAGCATCCGACCAAGAATGTCACCGTGATCGCCAAAGGCATTAAGCGCAGTTACAAGAACGTCCATGAGGACGTGAACCTTCTCTTGGATGCCGGCTTTTTGGTCCGCAAAAAGGACGTGATCCAGGCACCCTATTCGGTAATCAATACAGAGGTTCAGATCAGGATTTGACCCCTCTAAAGTCCTGATGAAACCCAGTGGCATAACCCCGCCGCCCCGCCCCTCTCCCACTCGTGGGAGAGGGAGGGTCCCGCCGCGCAGCGGTGGGAGGGTGAGAGTCTCGCAAATACAAACGGCGCGCTGTTTCCAGCGCGCCGCTCTGATCACTCTACCACCACGTCATGGTCGGGCTTGACCCGACCATCTTTTGCAAACTGGCGAAAGATCCTCGGGTCGAGCCCGAGGATGACGTGTTCTTCCTGTTACTTGCCGAGGCTCGGATCGATCTGCTTGCAGGCGTCGACCAGACCCTTCACGGCATTGGCCGAATGCTCGAACATCTTCTTCTCTTCCGCATTCAGCTCGATCTCGACGATCTTTTCCACGCCAGCGGCGCCGATCACCACCGGCACACCGACATACATGCCGGTCTGGCCGTACTTGCCCTTGTCGAGCCAGGCAGCACAGGGCAGCACGCGGCGCTTGTCCTTCAGGTAGCTCTCGGCCATTTCGATGGCCGACGAAGCCGGGGCGTAGAAGGCCGAGCCGGTCTTGAGCAGCGCCACGATCTCGGCGCCGCCATCGCGGGTGCGCTGGATGATCTTGTCGATCTTCTCCTGCGTCGACCAGCCCATCTTGATCAGGTCGGGCACCGGAATGCCGGCCACGGTGGAGTAGCGGATCAGCGGCACCATGGTGTCACCATGGCCGCCGAGCACGAAGGCGTTCACGTCGTTGACCGAGACGTTGAATTCTTCGGCCAGGAAGTGACGGAAGCGGGCGCTGTCGAGCACGCCGGCCATACCGATCACCTTGTTATGCGGCAGGCCGCAGACTTCGCGCAGCACCCAGACCATGGCGTCGAGCGGGTTGGTGATGCAGATGACGAAGGCATCCGGCGCATGCGCCTTGATGCCGGCGCCGACCGCCTGCATGACCTTGATGTTGATGCCGAGCAGGTCGTCGCGGCTCATGCCGGGCTTACGCGCCACACCGGCGGTGACGATGATGACATCCGAACCGGCGATGTCCTTGTAGTCCTGGGTGCCGCGCAGCTTGGCGTCGAAGCCTTCGACCGCACCGGCCTGGGCCATGTCGAGCGCCTTGCCCTGCGGCAGGCCTTCGACCACGTCGAAGATGGTGATGTCGCCCAGTTCCTTCATGCCGGCCAGCAGGGCCAGGGTACCACCGATATTGCCGCCGCCAATGAGGGCGATTTTCTTGCGCGCCATAGGGAATTCCTCCGGAAATGCATCAGTCTTGGGGTTGAATGGTCGGCCCAAGGGGTACCGGGAATCGGCCGGGCGGGCAAGGCTTCGGGCCTCCTCCGAAGGCAGGAGACGGCGGGATTCTGAGCAAAGAAAAAGGCCGCTGGGTGCAGCGGCCTTAAGGCGTGGATGGCCGGGTCAAGCCCGGCCATGACGATTTGAAACTAAGGCGCCATGCCCCAGCGCGTCAGCGCGTGATCCCCGCGCTTAGCGCGGGGCCATACGAAGAGCGCCGTCGAGACGGATGGTCTCGCCGTTCAGCATGGTGTTCTCGCAGATATGCCGGGCCAGCGCGGCGTATTCCTCGGGCTTGCCCAGGCGCGACGGATAGGGCACCGACTTGCCGAGCGACTCCTGCGCTTCCGGCGGCAGGGCGAACATCATCGGCGTGCCGAACAGGCCCGGCGCGATGGTGCAGACGCGGATGCCGAACTGGGCGAATTCACGCGCCAGCGGCAAGGTCATGCCATGCACGCCGGCTTTCGAGGCGCCATAGGCCGGCTGGCCGATCTGGCCGTCGAAGGCGGCGACCGAGGCGGTGTTGATGATGCAGCCGCGTTCCTTGTCGGCCATCTCCGGCTGCTGCTGCATGTGATGCGCGACCAGGCGGATCATGTTGAAGGTGCCGATCAGGTTGATCTGCACCACCTTGATGAACTTCTCCAGCGCGACCGGGCCATCCTTGCCCACTGCCTTCATCGGCGTGCCGACGCCGGCGCAGTTGACCAGCACGCGCACCGGGCCGACCTTGGCAATCGCCTCCTTGACGGCGGCTTCGCCGCCCGGGCCATCGGCCACGTCGCATTTGATCGCCACGCCGCCGATCTCCTTGGCGGTCTGCTCGGCCAGTTCGAGATTCATGTCGAAGATGGCAACCTTGGCGCCCGCGCCCGCCAGCGCCTTCGCCGTCGCCGCACCCAGACCCGAAGCGCCGCCGGTGACGATCGCGCCTACACCCTTGAGATCCATGAGATCACTCCCTTAATCCGTTATTCTGCATAACCATTTTCCGGGCGTGGTTATAACCGCTCGACCCGGTTTTGGCTACGGACGGCCCATTTCCGCACCCCTGCCGGCCTCGACGCGGCTGACGCAGGTCGCTGGCAGGGACCGGCTTGCAGGGGGCCGATCCGCACCCCATATCAGCGATCATGAGCCGAGACCCCAATCCGCTGGCCTTCCAGGTGCCGGCCGACCCTGCCCGCCTGAAGCTGGAAGAGCCGCGGCTGGCCAAGCGCTTCTGGCGCAAGCTGAAGCACACGGCCAGCTACCTGCCCGGCGCCGAGACCTTCCTGGCCGCCTTCTATGCCGCCGTCGACCCCAAGACGCCCGCCACGGCCAAGGCCGTGCTGTTCGGCGCGCTGGGCTATTTCGTCGTGCCGGTGGATTTCATCCCCGACATCTTCGGCGCCATGGGCTATGGCGACGATCTCGCCGTGATGTTCGCCGCGATCAAGGCGGTGGAGGCCAGCATCCGGGAGGCGCATCGCGACCGCGCCGCCGACTGGCTGCGCAAGCTGCGCCGCGACTAGCCTCCTGCTAGGATGGCGGCATGCGTGCCGCGCTGCCTGTCCTTTTGCTGTTGCCATGCTTCGCTGCGCTGGCGGACGAACCGCCGGCGCCGCCGCTGCATTTCCGCGCCGGCACCATTCTCGCGGGCGGGCATCTGCTGCCGTCGGAACTGATCCTGCCGCCGGTCGCGGGCCCGGTGGTGCTGCAGCCGCAGGACGGCCCGCCGCTGCACTGGCGGGTTACGGTGGCGCAGGGCGAAACCCGGCTGCTGGATGGCCAGGGCCGCTGGGCCGCCAAGGTGGAATATCATCGCGCGCAACGCGGCGACCGCATCGCGTGCCAGACCTATCAGACGACGATCTCGCCGGAATGGACGGCCATGGGCAAGGATGCCGCGACCCGCGCCGACTACACGCCGGCCGACGACCGCATCTACGCGTTTCGCGAAGTGCCCTGTCCGTGACAAGAGCCCTCACCCTCCCGCTTCGCGGGGCCCTCCCTCTCCCATTGCATGGGAGAGGGTAAAGATCATGCAGTCCTCCCTCTCCCACTTGTGGGAGAGGGGCGGGGTGAGGGTCTTTCCAAAAAATCAGGGCCCGCCTCCGTAACAGGAGACGGGCCCTGACTTACGCTGTCAGCGAGGTGCTTAGCGAACGGGCTGCAGGATGATGGTGCCGGCCGGCGGCGCCGCCGGGGCCGGAGCCACATAGTAGGTGCCGCCGGTCGGGGCCGGCTGCACGATCACCGAACCGGTGGCCGGCGTGGTGGTCGTGGTGGTGGTCTGCTGCACGACGGTGCCGGCCGGCTGCACGGTGGTGACCGGCTGCGGCACGAAGACCGCGGCGACCTGCTCGAGCTCGACATGAATGTTGCTCGACGGCGCGGTCTTGGTCAGCACCTGGTAGACCTTGTTGTTGCGGAACATGATGCGGCCGCCCTGCTCGATCCAGGCATTCACCACATAGGTGGCGTTCGGATTGAGCGTGCCATACTGGTAGGGCAGCGCGAACTGCGTCACCGCCGCGCTGTTCGGCACGATGCGCTGTTCCGAGATCACGTCGGGATAGGCCTGCCCGCGGGTGACGTCCTCGAGGCGGACGACGATCACCGAATCCGCCGGCAGAATGAGGCGTTCACGATACGAGACGGTGCCGTTGACGGCGTAGCTGCGTGAGGCGCAGGCGGTGACGGTGGTGGCCGCGACAGCAGCAGCGGCAAGCATGAAGAAAGTGCGACGCGCGATCATGTTTTTCTCCTTATGGGTCATTACGGATCGAGTGCGTCGCAACACAACTGTCGCGCCGCCGTGTCCGTGCCCGATTTTCCAGGCGCGTCCCTAAGAAACGCTCCCTGGCAGGGTGGCAGAGATCAAACGTGGCCGTAGCCAAGCGGTTCCGCTTGGTTGTCTACGTCACAGTTATATTTCAGGAGAAAACCGGCGCTGCCGGCGAAGCTCTGCCGTAGGCATTGCGGCGGAACTGCGGCAACCGCTTTAGAGATATGCGATCAGGCGTCCGCCGATCACCGCACCGGTCCAGGCCAGCAAGGATGTGACCGCACCGAGCCGCGCCACCGGCGGCACGCGATCGACCGCGCCCCACAGCACCATGGTGCGCCAGGGCCCGAGATGGAACAGAATGGCATTGGCGAGGCCCAATGCTACGCAGAACAGCTTGACCTGGAAGGCCGGGTTCAGCGCGATGCTGGTGGCCTCGGTGGCGAAGAGCAGGAAGCCGGCCGGTGCGGCAATGCAGAAGCCGATCATGGCGAGCGGCACGGCATGATGCCCCAGCGCCGATAGCGGCAGGAAGCGATGCAGGCCGAGCAGCCGCAGGTCGAAACCAATGATACTGCCGACCAGCAGGATGAAGCCGAAGATATGGACGATCTCGACGGCGGGATAAAGCCAGATCGACTCCCGCATCGCCGCGCCGAGACTGGACTGTTCGAGCGAGACCAGCAGCGGGTGGCTTGAGGCCGCGTGTTCCACGTTTAGCGTAATTCGCCGTTAACGCAATTCAACGGTGAAGCCGTTATGGGTGACGCGCTCGGCGCGCATCTCGTCGGCGCGCGAGCGGCTGGGATAGCCGACCGCCACCAGCTTGTCGCCGGTCTTGATCTCCGTGATCGGTTTGCCGCGTGCTGCCATACGCGACGGCGGCGACAGCGTGACGATCCACAGCTTGTCAGCCGTCTTCAGCTTGAGTTCGCCATGCGGATTGTTGGGATCGATCTCGGCCACCGTACCGTCGAGCGTCAGCACCGTGCCGGAGTCATACGAGCCCCAGCCGTGATGCGCCAGGGCAGCCCCCGACAACAGAGTGAAAGCAGCAATCAGAACTGTGCGACGGACGGGCATGAGACACCTCCTGCTGGATGCCGGTATTCTCGGGGGAAGCGCCGCGACAGGCAACCACGCATCGCTTCAACTTCCCGTGGCTGCTGGCCGGAAACGGAAATGGTCGATCAGCGCGCGCAGCTTCGGCGGCGCGTTGCGGCGGGCGGCGAAATACAGGAAGAAGCCGGCGAAGCGCGGGCAGTAGTCTTCCAGCACGGATTCCAGCTCGCCGCGCCGGATATAGGGCAGGAAGGTTTCCTCCATGCCAAACGTCAGCCCGCCGCCGGCGCAGGCGGTGCGCACCATCACCCACATGTCGTTGGTGGTGACTTCGGGATGCACCGCCACATCGAAATCGCGGCCATTGCGGCCGAATTCCCAGCGGTAGGGTTCGACGCGCGGCGAGGGCCGCCAGCCGATGCAGCGATGCTGCGCCAGGTCGGTCGGATGTTGCGGCCGGCCATGCTGTTTGAAATAGGCCGGCGCGCCCACGACAAGCTGGCGCTGCTCGTCCGACACCGGCACGGCGATCATGTCCTGCTCGATCACCTCGCCGAGCCGCACGCCGGCATCGTAGCCTTCGGCGACGATGTCGAATTCCTCGTCGGTGATGGTGATGTCGAGCGAGATGCCGGGATAGGCCGCGGTGAAACTCGCCACCAGCGAACCGGAGATGAAGCGTTCGGCGATCGACGACACCGCCAGGCGCAGCAGACCGCTCGGCTTGGCCTCACGGTCGCGCGTGGCGTCCAGTGCCAGCGCCACTTCGCTTACCGCCGGCGCGACGCGCTGATAGAGCTGCGCCCCCATCTCGGTGAGGCTGACACTGCGCGTCGTGCGCTGCACCAGCGCCGCGCCGAGCCGGTCTTCCAGCCGCTGGATCGCCTGGCTCACGGCAGGCCGTGACACGCCGAGCCGCTCCGCCGCGGCGCGGAAGCTTTTCGCCTCGGCCAGCGCGATGAACACCGAAATGCTGTTGAGGTCGAGGCTCATTGGTAATCATACCTTACTACTGAAGTAATTATTCTTCAAATTGTATTACTTATCGAGCCTGCCTAACTGTGTCCTGCCATCCATCGCAACACAGGAGACAGCCATGCCCCGCCCCCACCGCCGCGGTGTTGCCCTCGCCGCCCTGCTGGCCATCGCCACGCCGCTGATGCCGCTGCCTGTACTGGCGAGCGGTGCCACCGAGGCCAATCGTCGCGCAGTGTCCGATGCCTTTGCGCGCTGGGCCGCCGGCGGCAACAGCTTCTTCACCGACGTGCTGACCGACGACATGGTCTGGACCATCGAAGGCTCCGGTCCCAGCGCCGGCGTGTTCCGCGGCCGGACGGAGTTCGTCGAGCGCGCCGTGCGGCCCTTCATATCGCGTCTCTCCAGCCCGGTGCGGCCGACCTCCTACCGGGTCTGGGCCGACGGCGACCACGTCATCATCAACTGGGAAGGCCGCGGCATGGCGCGCGACGGCCAGCCCTATGCCAACCGCTATGCCTGGATCTTCCGCATGCAGGACGGCAAGGCCGTCGAGGTCACGGCCTTCCTCGATCTCGCACCCTATGACGACGTACTGCGCCGGATTCCGGCGCCGACGCAGTAAGGGAGGCCACCATGCGCATGACAGCCCTGCTGATGGCCGCCCTGCTGGCCCTGCCGGCCGCCGCCAGCGACAGCAGCAAAAGCCCCCACCAGACCACGGAGACACAAATGCAGAGCAACCGCTATGTCGGCATGTGGGTGACCGACGACGGATATATCCGCCACGAGCTGCTGCCGAACGGGCGCTATGATGAAGCGCGCGGCAGCCGGCAGAGCGCCTATCGCGGCCGGTATGAAATCAAGGGCAGCCATATCGACTACTGGGACGACACCGGCTTCACCGCCGATGGCGAGTTCGTCGACGACAACACGCTGCATCACGGCGGCATGATCTTCCGCCGCCGCTAACGAAAAAGGCCCCGGCAGTCGCCTGCCGGGGCCTTCATCACTTCAGGTCGCGCAAAGATTACTTGGCGCTGGCGGCCACGGTGTAATCCGCGCCAGTCTTTTCCTTCAGCTCTTCCAGCGACACGCCCGGCGCACGCTCGATCAGCACCATGCCGCCGCCCTTGCGGTCGATGGTGAAGACGGCGAGGTCGGTGATCACCATATCCACCACACCGGCGCCGGTCAGCGGCAGATCGCACTGCTTCAGCAGCTTCTTCTCGCCGTCCTTGGAATTGTGCTCCATGACGACGACGACGCGCTTCACGCCGGCGACGAGATCCATCGCGCCGCCCATGCCCTTGACCATCTTGCCCGGGATCATCCAGTTGGCCAGATCGCCATTCTGCGCCACCTGCATGGCGCCGAGGATCGACAGATCGATATGGCCGCCGCGGATCATCGCAAACGACTGGTCCGAACCGAAGAAGCTCGAGATCGGCAGTTCGGTGATGGTCTGCTTGCCGGCATTGATCAGGTCGGGGTCTTCCTCGCCCTCGAACGGGAAAGGCCCCATGCCGAGCATGCCGTTTTCCGACTGCAGCACGACATCGACGCCGTCGGGGATGTAGTTCGATACCAGCGTCGGGATGCCGATGCCGAGATTGACATAGAAGCCGTCCTTCAGCTCTTTCGCTGCACGGGCGGCCATTTCATCGCGGGTCCAAGCCATTCTGTGTCTCCTTCCCGTCGCCTTACGCGCGCTTCCGCACGGTGCGGTTTTCGATGACCTTGTTATACGGCGCGCCGCAGATCAGGCGCTGCACGTAGATGCCCGGCGTGTGGATATTGTCGGGGTCGAGCTGACCCGGTTCGACGATCTCCTCCACCTCGGCAATGGTGATCTTGCCGGCCGTGGCCATCGCGGGGTTAAAGTTACGCGCGGTCTTGCGGTAGATCAGGTTGCCGGCCGTGTCGGCCTTCCAGGCCTTCACCAGCGAGATATCGGCGACCAGGCCGGTCTCCATGATGTAGCGCTCGCCATTGAAGACGCGCTCTTCCTTGCCTTCCGCGATCAGCGTGCCGACGCCGGTCTTGGTGAAGAAGGCTGGGATGCCCGCGCCGCCGGCGCGGATACGCTCGGCCATGGTGCCCTGCGGGTTGAATTCGAGTTCCAGTTCGCCGGCCAGATACTGCTTGGCGAAGATCTTGTTCTCGCCGACATAGGACGAGATCATCTTCTTCACCTGGCGCGTCTCCAGCAGCTTGCCGAGGCCGGCGCCGTCGACGCCGGCATTGTTCGACACGCAGGTCAGGCCTTTGACGCCGCTTTCCATCAGCGCGTCAATCAGCTTTTCCGGCAGGCCGCAGAGGCCGAAGCCGCCGCACATCACCATCATGTTGTCGCGGACGATGCCTTCCAGCGCCGCCTTCGCATTCGGGTAAACCTTGTTCATGCGCCCCTTCCCAGACTGGAGAGTTCGGCACCCGGCCCATTTACCATGAGCATCCAAGTGCCTGAAACGCGGGGACATTACCGGCGCGTTTGCGCTGCGGCAACGGTCCACTTGACGACGGCGGGGCAGACTGGCAATTTGTTGGGGATATGAACAAAACCGCCCGCCTGAGCCTACTCCTTCTTAGCGGCCCGATCCTGTAAGCAGGGTCGGGGTACAAGGAACGTGCGCCCAAGGGCGCCGGCTCAGTCCAGCATAGCGGTTTGTTGTCATGTCCATCTTCATCGAAATTGCCGTTTCCTCGCTCCTTCGACTTACCAGCGGCCGCTGAACAGCGGGCCTCTGTCAGCGGCCATTCACGGCCCTTCCCTATAGTCGATCAGAAATCCCTTTCGCTTCAGGAGCGAAGACCATGAACAAGATGAATTTCCACAAATACCGCGCGTTCCAGCCGATCAATTTGCCCGACCGGACCTGGCCCAACAAGACCATCACCAAGGCGCCGATCTGGTGCAGCGTGGACTTGCGCGACGGCAACCAGGCGCTGATCGAGCCGATGGGCCCCGAGCGCAAGATGCGCATGTTCGATACGCTGGTGAAGCTCGGCTTCAAGGAGATTGAGGTCGGTTTCCCCTCGGCGTCGGATACCGATTTCAGCTTCACGCGCCAGATCATCGAGGAAAAACTCATCCCCGATGACGTGACGATCCAGGTGCTGACCCAGTGCCGTCCGGAACTGATCACCCGCACGTTTGAGGCCCTGAAGGGCGCGAAGCGCGCCATCGTGCATTTCTACAATTCGACCTCGACGCTGCAGCGTCGCGTGGTGTTCGGCCTCGACCAGGCGGGCATCACCAAAATCGCCACCGATGGCGCGCGCCTGGTGAAGGAACTGGCCGACAAGGCGCCGGAGACCGACTGGGTGTTCCAGTATTCGCCGGAAAGCTTCACCGGGACCGAGATCGACTATTCCATCGAGATCTGCGAAGCCGTGATGGACGTCATCAAACCCACGCCGCAGAAACCGATCATCTTCAACCTGCCGGCCACGGTGGAGATGAGCACGGCCAATATCTACGCCGACCAGATCGAGTATTTCCTGCGCAAGGTGAAGAACCGCGACAGCATCATCCTCAGCCTGCACCCGCATAACGACCGCGGCACCGGCGTGGCCGCCGCCGAGCTGGGCGTGATGGCCGGCGCCGACCGCGTGGAAGGCACGCTGTTCGGCAATGGCGAGCGCACCGGCAATGTCGATGTCGTGACCTTGGCGATGAACCTGTTCAGCCAGGGCGTCGATCCCGAACTGGATTTCACCGACATCACGGCGGCGGCGCGCACGGCGGAATACTGCAACCAGCTGCCGGTGCATCCGCGCCATCCTTATGTCGGCGAACTGGCCTTTACGGCGTTTTCGGGCTCGCATCAGGATGCGATCAAGAAGGGCATGGCGGCGCAGGGCCAGCGCAATGATGGCATCTGGGAAGTGCCCTACCTGCCGATCGACCCGGCCGATGTGGGCCGTGCCTACGAACCGGTGATCCGCATCAACAGCCAGTCCGGCAAGGGCGGCATCTCCTATGTGCTGGAAACCGATTACGGTCTCGAACTGCCGCGTCGGCTGCAGATCGAATTCAGCCAGGTGATCCAGCGCATCGCGGATGGCAGCGGCAAGGAGATCAGCCCGAAGCTGATCTGGGACACCTTTGAATCCGAGTATCTCACCCAGCCGCAGGGCCGCTTCAGTTTCGGCGGCCATCGCACCCTGCCCGACCCGCATCAGAGCGAACGCCGCAGCCTGACCGCCCAGGTGAAGGACGGCGGCAAGGCCATCGAACTGCAGGGCCAGGGCACCGGGCCGATCGATGCCTATATCGACGCGATCAACCGGCATGCCGGGGTGCAGATCAACCTGATCGATTACCGCGAACATGCCATCGCGCCGACGGCAACCAATGGAGGGGCCTCGTCGGAAGCCGTGGCTTACGTGGAGATCAAGCGGGCGGATGGCACCACCCTGTTCGGCGTCGGCCGCGACCGCAATATCGTCGCCGCCTCGCTCAAGGCCGTGACCTCGGCAGCCAATCGCCTGCTGGCCAGCTGAGCCGGCACGACTGCCTAAACTTTCAGCAAAGGGCCGCGTTTCGGGCAGATTTCCGGGACGCGGCCTTTTCTGTTGCTGCCGAGGATGGCTAAACTGGGTTGAGACTCGGGGCCTGCCAGTCGGCACGGTTCTTGAAGGGTGGGAATGGCGACGCCGTGCCGTGCGGGCATAGACCCGACCAGCGGCCAACAACGCTGAGGAGTGAGACACATGAAACTGGTCATGGCAGTCATCAAGCCATTTAAACTCGACGAAGTGCGCGAGGCACTGACAAGCCTCGGCGTCGAGGGCCTGACCGTCACTGAGGTTAAGGGATTCGGCCGTCAGAAGGGCCATACCGAAATCTATCGCGGCGCGGAATACGCCGTCAGCTTCCTGCCGAAGGTCAAGATCGAAGTGGCGGTGAAGTCCGCGCTTGCCGATCGCGTGATCGAGGCGATCCAGAATGCCGCCAAGACCGGCCAGATCGGCGACGGCAAGATCTTCGTGGTCGATCTGGAAAAGGCGCTGCGCATCCGCACCGGCGAAACCGACGACGACGCTCTGTAAGAGCTGCACGTTTTCAAACATATGGCCCGGCGGTCGCAGGATCGCTGGGCCGTTTTGTTTTGTGCAACGAAGTGCCCTCACCCCACCCCTCTCCCGCAAGCGGGAGAGGGAGTTCGCTGCATTACCCTCTCCCACGCAATGGGAGAGGGATGGACCCGGCGCGCAGCGACGGGAGGGTGAGGGTCGCTTTCAGATCAGCAATTCGTGCCGCCGCCCGGGCAGGTCTTATAGTGGCCCGGCTCGCTGGGCACCGGAACGCGCGCCGGCGGGTGCGCCCCCGCATAGCAGGCGGTCAGCAATGGCGCGGTCACTGACAGCGTGAAGAGAACCAGCAGCAGTCGCAGCATCGGATGCATCCTTGGTGGTTGGCATCCTGACTGAACCGCTGCCACAGCCCCCGGTTCCCTGCTCACTCCGCGGATATACGGGCGGAAGTAAAGGCGTGGATGGCCGGGACAAGCCCGGCCATGACATCGGAAATTTAACCTAATTTGTCATGCCCGGCCTTGTGCCGGGCATCCACGCCTTAATCTCACAGCTGTCATTTTCGTAACTCGGGACTGAAGCTCAGTCCCGCTTGCGCCTTAGTTATCGCGACGCATGGCCTCGATCAGACGGGTGATGTTCAGGCGATACATCTTCACGAAACTGTCGGCTTCGCCGCCCGGCGGTGACAGCGCGTCGGAATAGAGCCGGCCACCCACCTTCACCTTCGCCTCGCGGCCGATCTGCTCGATCAGGCGCGGATTGGCGATATTCTCGAAGAACAGCGCCTGCACCTTTTCGCGCTTGATCTGGCGCGTCAGGCGACCGACCGCTTCGGCCGAGGCTTCGGCCTTGGTGGTGACGCCCTGCGCCGCCATGAAGTCTATCCTGTAGCGCGCCGCCAGATAGCCGAAGGCATCATGCTGGGTGATCACCTTGCGATGCGCGCGCGGCAGTTTGCCGATTTCGGCCGCAGCCCAGGTGTCGAGCGCCTTCAGTTCGGCGGCATAGGCCGCGCCGCGCGTGCGATAGGCTTCAGCATGCGCCGGGTCGGCGGCTGCGAGGCCTTGCGCGATATTGGCGATGTAGGTCTGCATGCGCTGCAGGTCGTGCCAGACATGCGGATCAGCCACGCCATGATCGTCGTGATCGTCATCGCCGGGACCATGGTTGTGATGGGCATGGCCATGCCCACCCATCTCGCGCGGCTTGATGCCCTCGGCCGCCATGACGTGGCGCCCCTTGAAACCCGAGGCCGTCACCAGCCGGTCGAGCCAGGGTTCGAAATTCAGGCCGTTGATCACCAGCACATCGGCGCCGGCCACGGCGCGCGCATGGCTCGGCGTCGGCTGGAAGACATGGGCGTCGCCCATCGCCGGCACCAGCGTGGTGACCTCGACCTGCTCGCCGCCGACCTGCGCGACAATATCGCCGAGGATCGAGAAGCTGGCGATCACGCGCAGCTTCTGCGGCTGCGCCAGGGCGGGTGCCGCAATAACCAGACTGAGGAGAGAGGCGATAAGCAGACGCAGCATGATCAGGCCTCCAGATGACGGCCGCGATGCCACAGCATCACCAGCCCATGCCGGCCGAAGGCCAGCGACAGCAGATAGGCCGCGCCGCCGAGCAGCACCACCGAGGGACCCGATGGCAGGTCGGCGTGATAGGACAGCAGCAGCCCGCTATAGGCCGACAGAATGGCGATCAGCACTGCCACCAGCATGCCGCTGACCAGCGAGCGGCACCAGTAACGCGCCGCCAGCGCCGGCAGCATCATCAGGCCCACGGCCATCAGGCTGCCAAGCGCCTGGAAGGCGGCCACGAGGTTGATCACGACAAGGCCGAGGAAGACGAAGTGATACAGCGTGCCGCCGCCGCGCTGCACGCTGCGCAGGAATTCCGGATCGAAACCATCGGCCAGCAGCGGGCGATAGATGATGGCAAAGACAATCAGCGTCAGGCTGGCCACCGCACCCAGCAGCAGCAGCGCCGCGTCATCCACGGCCAGGACCGAGCCGAACAGGATCTGCATCACATCGACCGCCGAACCGCGCGTCGAGATCAGCGTGACGCCGAGTGCGAGAGCTATGAGATAGAAGGCCGCGAAGCTGGCATCCTCGCGCTGGTCGGTGGCGCGCGTCGCGGCTCCGGCCATCAGCGCCACGACCAGTCCGGCGATCACGCCGCCGATGCTGATGGCGGGCAGCGAAAAGCCGGCGATCAGGAAGCCCACGGCAGCGCCGGGCAGGATGGCGTGGCTCATCGCCTCGCCGAACAGGCTCATGCGGCGCAGCATCAGCACCACGCCGATCGGCGCGCTGCCGAGCGCCAGCGCGCAGCAGGCCACCAGCGCGCGGCGCATGAAGGCGAATTCGGCAAACGGCCCGAAAAGGAAATCAGCAATCGCGGTCATGTGTCAGGCCGCGTGGGTATGGTCGTGCTTGTGGCCGGAACCGTGATCATGGTCGTGATGATGATGGTGACCGTGATCTGCCGGCAGGCAGAGCGCGGCGTCTTCATCCCAGGATTCCGCCATCTGGCGCGCGGCCAGTTGGTTTTCCGGTGTCAGCACGTCGTCGATCCGGCCCCAGGCGATCAGCCGGCGCGCCAGATAGACGGCATCGGGGAAATTCTGCCGCACCATTTCGAAATCATGCAGCACGGCGATCACGGTGCGCTTTTCCGTATGCCAGCGGCGCAGCAGCGCCAGCAGGTCGGCAATGGTACGCGCATCCAGCGCATTGAATGGCTCATCCAGCAGGATCACGCGCGCATCCTGCACCAGCACGCGGGCGAACAGCGCGCGCTGCGCCTGGCCAATCGACAGCGTGCCGAGCGGGCGCTGCTCGAAACCTTCCAGGCCGACGGCGCTGAGGGCGGCACGCGCCGCCTCGATGCCCTGTTTGCCGATGCGGCCAAAGGCGCCGGCACGCTGCCAGTGGCCGAGCAGTACCAGTTCCAGCACCGAGATCGGGAAGCTGCGGTCGAGGCTCGCCTGCTGCGGCAGGAAGGCGATGTCGCGCTGCTTCAGCGGGCCGCGCTCGATGCGGCCTTCGGCAATCGGCAACTGCCCGACGATGGCTTTCAGCAGGGTGGATTTGCCGGCACCGTTGGGGCCGAGGATCGCGGTGAGCGAGCCGGGCGCGAAACGGCCTGAGACATGATGCACCGCCGGATGGCGATCATAGGCGACCGTCACATCTTTCAGCGTGATCTCGCCAGCGGTGGCTGCAGCAGAGGCGCGGCTCATGGCGCGGTGCTCCCGGCGGCCCACCAGATCGCGGCCCAGAGCGCCACCAGCAGCGGCAGCAGCGCAGCCAGCCGCAGGCCGATCCCGGCGGTGAGGACGGCAATCGGCAGGTCGAAGGCGGGTTTGGGTCGCGCAGGCATGTTATTTTATAACATAAGTCATTCACCTGCCGTCAACCCGCCATGCCCTAAACCGGTCACATTCGGCTGCCAAACCCGCCGCATTGGCCGACCGGGCCGGAATTTTTTGTCTAAACCTGAGTTTGTACCGCCATGGCCCGTCCGCCACGCCGCAGCACCGCCCCCAAAAAGTCCACCTCGTCCCGCAACAAGGGGGCGAAAAGCGGCTGGCTGAAACGCCTGTTCCCGGTCTCCCGCTCGGGCAGCCTGCTCGGCCGCATCGGGGCCTTCGCGGCCGTGATGGCGATCTGGAGCGCCGTGGTGCTGGGCGGCCTGTTCGCCTGGTATGCCTATGACCTGCCGGATTTCGACGAGCTGTATATCGTCGAGCGCAAAAGCTCGGTGACGCTGAAGGCCGCCGACGGCATGGTGCTGGCCACCTATGGCGACCTCTATGGCGAATGGCAGCCGCTGAAGTCGCTTCCGCCGCAGCTGCCGCAGGCGCTGATTGCCACCGAAGACCGCCGCTTCTATTCGCATTTCGGCATTGACCCGATGGGCCTGGCGCGCGCGGCCTATGCCAATGCGCGCGCCGGCCGCACCGTGCAGGGCGGCTCGACCTTGACGCAGCAGCTGGCGAAGAACGTCTTCCTCAGCCCGAACCGCACGCTGAAACGTAAAGTCCAGGAACTGATGCTCGCCTTCCGGCTCGAGCACAAGTTCAGCAAGGACCAGATTCTCGAGATGTATCTCAACCGCGTCTATTTCGGCGCGGGCGCCTATGGTGTTGAGGCCGCGGCGCAGCGCTTCTTCGACAAGCCGGCGGCGAAACTGTCGCTGGGTGAAAGCGCCATGCTGGTCGGCCTGCTGAAGGCACCGTCGAAACTGGCGCCGACCGGCAATATCAAATCGGCGCAGAGCCGCGCCGCGCAGGTGCTGCGCAACATGGCCGATGCTGGCTATATCACGCCGGAAACCGCCGAAGCCGCGATTGCCAAGCCGACGCAGCTGGCGCGCTCGCGCCTGCCGCTGCCCAATGCGCGCTACTTCGCCGACTGGGCTGTGGAAGAGGTCTATCAGCTGGTCGGCCGCGACCATAACGACCTCACCGTCTACACCACGCTGGACAGCCGCCTGCAGGGCACCGCCGAACGCGCGGTCGATACCGTGCTGGACCGCGAAGGCGAGAAACAGGATGTCGGCCAGGGCGCCCTGGTGTCGCTGGCACCCGATGGCGCGGTGCGCGCCATGGTGGGCGGCCGCGATTATGTCGACAGCAGCTTCAACCGCGCCACGCAGGCACGCCGCCAGCCCGGCTCCGCCTTCAAGCCGATCGTCTTCCTGACCGCGCTGGAACAGGGCATCCGGCCCGATGATCAGTTCGTTGACGGACCAATCGAGGTGAGCGGCTGGAAGCCGCGTAATTATGACGGCCAGTATCATGGCGGCATGACGCTCCGCGAGGCGGCCGCGCGCTCGATCAACACCATCGCCGTGCAGGTGGATGAAAAGGTCGGCCGCGACAAGGTGATCGAGACCGCGCGGCGCCTGGGGATAACTAGTGATCTCAAACCGCATCCCTCGCTGGCGCTTGGCGCCTTCGAGGTCGGTGTGCTTGAATTGACCGCTGCCTATGCCGCTTTCGTGAATGGCGGCTACGCAGTACAGCCTTACGGGGTGATCGAGATCCGCGATGCACAGAACAATGTGCTGTACCGTCGCCAGAACGGGGGAGCTTACGCGCATATGATCGGCGGCGAAGCGCTGGGCGATCTCAACGACCTGCTGCGCGGCGTGGTCGAAACCGGTACCGGCCGGGCTGCCCGCATCGGTCGCCCTGCCGCCGGCAAGACCGGCACGACCTCGGATTACCGCGATGCCTGGTTCGTCGGCTATACCCCCGACCTGGTCACCTCGGTCTGGGTCGGCAACGACGACAATTCGCCGACCAAGAAAGTCAGCGGCTCCGGCCTGCCCGCGCAGATCTGGAAAGGCTTCATGACCGAGGCGCTGAAGGGCCGCCCGGCCAGCGAGTTGCCGCAGGCGCCGCGCCAGGAGTTCAACCTGCCCTCGCTGTGGGATCGCATCGTCGGTTCTTTCGGTGGCAGTTCGCCGGCGCAGGCGCGCACGCCAACGGCCGTACCGCCGCCGCCGCGCAGCCATATCGAACCGGCCGCGCCGCCACCAAATACCTCGCCGAATGAGCCAGGCCAGCGGCAATCCGCCGAGCCGCCGTTGATGTGGCAGGTCGGTCCGCAGCCGGTACGTCAGTGACGGTGGCTCCGTGATCGCACTTCGACTTGCCTTCGCCGCACTCGCCCTGACATTCTGCATCGCGCAGGCACATGCAGAGGGCGTGGTGAACCAGCAGATCAGCTTCACCTCCCATGACGGCGCGGTGCTGGCCGGCACACTGACCATGCCGGGCGGCATGGTGGAGAAAGTGCCGGCACTGGTGCTGCTGCAGGGCAGCGGGCCGACCGATCGCGACAGCAACCAGCCGCCGGTGCTGCGCACGGATCTGCTGCGCCAGATCGCCGAAGGCCTGGCGCAGAAGGGCATCGCCACCCTGCGCTACGACAAGCGCGGCATGCATGCCAATGCCCCCGGCCTGCCCACCGATCCGAAGGACTATGCCGCCTATTTCGACTGGCAGCGTTTTGTCGATGATGCCTATGCCGCCTATGCCTTCCTGCGCGCACAGCCGAGCGTAGACCTGCACAAAACCGGCATCGCCGGCCATTCCGAGGGCGGCATGATCGCACTCGACCTGGCCGCGCGCCTGCAGGACAGGGAAAAGCCGGCGATGCTGGTGCTGATGGCCACCGCAGGGCGACCGCTCGACGTGATCGTGCGCGAACAGCTCGAACGTCAGCTCAGCGCGGTGAAGCCGGCGCAGAAGCGCGCCTTCCTGGCGGAGAATGACCGCGTGGTGCGCGAAATCCGCGACACCGGCAAGGTGCCGGAGAAGCTGCCGCAGGCGCTGAACGGACTATACCCCTTTTACAGCGGACCGTTCTGGCAGGCGCAGCTGAAGCTTGATCCGGCGGAACTGGCGCGACGCTATCCGGGCCCGGTGCTGCTGGTGCAGGGCGAAGCCGATATCCAGATTTCGGCCGATCGCGATGCCACGGCGCTGGACAATGCCCTGAAACGCCGGGCCGAGGACGACCACACGCTGATCCTGCTGCCACGCACCAGCCATGCGTTGAAGGTGCTGCAAAACGACAAGGATCCAGGTTTCGAGGGCGAGATCGATCCTGCGCTCATCGAACGCATGGCAACCTGGCTGCTGAGCAAAACCGTCAAGCCCTGACGCGACGCACGATCAGCAGGTAGCTCAGCAGCGTTGCCAGGCCCATGACGGCAAGCGCAAGGCTGAGTGGCAGAGCCGTCTCGTTCAGCGCGTGCCCCACGGCGATACCGCCCACCGCCGCCAGTGCCATCTGCGTGAAGCCCATCAGTGCCGCCGCCGAACCGGCCATCTGCGGAAACGGTTGCAGCGCGCCGGCCTGGCCCTGCGGCATGGTGAGGCCAACGCCCATGGCGAAGATCATCATCGGACCGATCAGGCTGATCCAGTGCCACTGGGCCTGCAGCGCCCACATGGCAACCTGAAGCAGCGCCACCGCCATGCCGCCCGCCGCGCAGGCCGACACGCCGATCAGCAGCATGCGGTCGACGCCGAGCCGGCGCGTCAGTCGCACACCGAGAAAGCCGCCGCAGATATAGCCGATCACGATCAGCATGAAGCAGTAGCCGAACACATATTCATCGACGCCGAACACGCTGCGTAGCGTGAATGACGAACCGGAGATGAAGGCAAACAGCCCGCCATAGGCGAAGGCGACGCAGAGTGCATAACCGCGGAAGCCGCGATTGCGCAGCAGGATGCCGAAATTGCGCAACATCGGGCCGGCCCTGGTGGCCAGCGGATTGGGCTGCCGGTTGCTCTCGGGCAGGAAGGTCAGGACGCACATCCCGAGCACCAGGCCGGCCAGCGCCATGGCGAGGAAGTTGGACTGCCAGCCGAACCAGACATGCAGGTAGCCGCCGATAATCGGCGCCACTGCCGGCGTCAGGCCCAGCACCATCGCCATGATGGAGAGCGCATGGGCCGCGGCCGCACCTTCATAGAGATCGCGTGCGATGGCACGGCCGAGCACCACGCCGGCGCAGGCCCCGAGCGCCTGGACGAAGCGCCACAGGATCAGCCATTCGATGCTGCCGGCAAAAGCGCAGCCGATTGAGGCCAGCGTGAACAGCAGGATGCCCGACAGCAGCACCGGACGCCGGCCGAAGCGATCCGACAGCGGACCGTAGATCAGCTGCATCACGGCGAAGCCGGCCATGAAAGCACTGAGTGTGAGCTGCACAGTGGCCATGTCGCTGCCATACAGCGTCACCAGGGCCGGTAGCGACGGCAGATACATGTCGGTGCTGAGCGGACCCAGCGCGGTGGCGCAGCCGAGCAGGATCACCAGCGCGGTGGAGTCGCGCGCCAGCGGCCGCTGAGGATTTTTCATGGTGGCTCAGCCGTGCAGATGCAGGGCCGCGCCGTGGCGGCGCAGCCAGGCGCGGGCCGTCCGCAGGTCCTGCTCGCTGCCCAGCAGGCGCGCGCAAAGCGACCAGAAGGACGCGCTGTGGTCCATATGCTTGAGATGCGCCACTTCATGCGCCACCAGATAGCGCCCGATGGCCGGCGGCGCCAGCAGCAGACGCCAGGAGAAGGACAGGTTGCCGTGTGCAGAGCAACTGCCCCAGCGGCTCTGGGTGTCGCGCACGGTGACGCGCTTGACCTCCACCCCGATGCTGGCCGCCATTTCGCGCGCCATGGCGGCGAATTCCTCGCGCGCCCGGCGCTTGAGCCAGTCGCGCAGCCGGCGCGGCAGATGCTCGCTGCGCCCGGTCACATGGATTTCATCCTGCTCCATCCAGACCCCGCCACGCCCCGACGGACGATGCCGGATGATGTGCGGCGCACCATAGAGCGGGAGAATCGCCCCATCCTGCCAAGGCTGGCTTTCCGGCCTTTCTTCCTGCCGGGCCAGAATCCAGTCGACCTGCTCCGTGACGAATTGCTGACCGGATTTCAGGCTGGCCCGAGTCGGCAGCACCAGGATCACCGCACCGTCCCTCGGCATCACACGCAGCAGCATACGCCGTGCCCGGGAATCACGCTTCACGAGAAAGGGAAAGCTCTGCGCGCCAACTTTCAGGCTGTCGGGACCGATTTCCACAGCCGAGATGGCAGAATAAGGCTTGGTCAATACCCGCCCCTTGTCATATAACCGTAACAAATCTTACGTGCGATCGTCATCGTAGGAACCATAAAAACGTCGGCCACCCCCGACTCAGGGCGGATTTTCTTTAGCACCGGAGACTGAACAATGAAATCGACAGGGAAACTCGCGCGCACCGCGCTCGCGCTGCTGGCTGGCACTGCCGTCGCCATCAGCGCCTCGGGCGCCTGGGCACAGGCAAAGGACAATCGCATCGAGCTGCAGTGGTGGCATGCGATGACCGGCGCGCTGAACGAGCGCGTCAACGAGATTGCCGAGGGTTTCAACAAGGGCCAGGACAAGTACAAGGTCGTTGCCGTCAACAAGGGCAGCTATCCTGAAACCCTGACCGCCGCCATGGCCGCCTTCCGCGCCGGCAAGGGCCCGCATATCGTGCAGGTCTTCGAAGTCGGCACCGGCACGATGATGGCCTCGCGCGCCGCGATCAAGCCGGTGCATGAACTGATGGCCCAGAACGGCTACAAGTTCGACCCGGGCTCCTATATCAGCGCGGTGACGGGCTATTACAGCACTGCCGATGGCAAGATGCTGTCCTATCCGTTCAATTCCTCCACTCCGGTGATGTATTACAACAAGGATGCCTTCGAGAAGGCCGGCCTTGACCCGAACAAGCCGCCGAAGACCTGGCAGGAATTCGACCCGATCCTGAAGAAGCTGAAGGCTTCGGGCAGCACCTGCCCGTTCCAGAGCAACTGGCAGACCTGGGTGCAGCTGGAGAATTTCTCGGCGCTGCATAACGTGCCGTTTGCCAGCAAGTCGAACGGCTTCGATGGCTTTGACACCGAGCTGCAGTTCAACAGCCCGCTGCATGTGCGCCACATCACCCAGCTGCAGACCTGGATGAAGGAAGGCCTGATGGTCTATGGCGGCCGCAAGAACGAGGCGAATGCCAAGTTCGTGTCGGGCGAATGCGCCATCCACATGGAAAGCTCGGCCGGTTACGCCACCTTTGCCCGCGGCGCCAAGTTCAAGTGGGGCATCTCGATGCTGCCGTACTACAGCGACGTGGCCGGCGCGCCGCAGAACTCGATCATCGGCGGCGCTTCGCTGTGGGTTCTGGCCAAGCACAAGACCGAAGAATACAAGGGCGTCGCCCAGTTCTTCGACTACCTGACCTCGACCGAGAATCAGGTCTGGTGGCACAAGGTGACCGGCTACCTGCCGATCACCCCGATGTCGTATGAAGCCACCAAGCAGCAGGGCTTCTACGCCGCCAATCCGGGCACCGACACCTCGGTGCAGCAGATGATGTTGAAGACCCCGACCAACAATTCCAAGGGCCTGCGCCTGGGCAACTTCGTGCAGATCCGCGACGTGATGGACGAGGAGCTGGAAGCCGTCTGGTCGGGCAAGAAGTCGCCCAAGGAAGCTCTCGACACTGCCGTGGAGCGTGGCAATCGCCTGCTCCGCCAGTTCGAGCGCGACGCCAAGCGCTCCTGATAGGTTAATAAGTTCCACTTAACGGAAGCCCGCACCTTGACTTTACAGGGTGCGGGCTTTTCCTTGGCGCCCCATGGAAAAACGAGTCGTCTTTCAAAATCGCTATCTGCCGTATCTGCTGATCGCTCCGCAGATCGCGATCACCATCATCTTCTTCTTCTGGCCGGCCAGCCAGGCGGTCGTGCAATCCGTGCTGCGCGAAGATGCCTTCGGCACCCGCAGCTATTTCGTCGGCCTGGAGAACTTCATCGCCCTCTTCGAGGACGAATATTACCTGAACTCCTTCAAGATCACCGCGCTGTTCAGCACGCTGGTCACCACGATCGGGCTGAGCCTCTCGCTGCTGCTCGCGGTCACCGCCGACCGTCTGGTGCGCGGCACAACCGCCTATAAAACCCTGCTGATCTGGCCCTATGCCGTAGCGCCCGCCGTGGCCGGTGCGCTCTGGGGCTTTGTCTTCCTGCCCGGTCCCGGCATCTTCGCCTGGCTGCTGCTGCAGGCCGGTGTCGACTGGAATTTCCATCTGAATGGCGACCAGGCGATGTTCGTCGTCGTCGTGGCCGCGACCTGGAAGCAGATTTCCTACAACTTCCTGTTCTTCCTGGCCGGCCTGCAGTCGATCCCGAAATCGCTGATCGAAGCCGCCGCCATCGATGGCGCCGGCCCGATCCGCCGCTTCTGGACCGTGGTCTTCCCGCTGCTGTCGCCGACGCTGTTCTTCCTCGTCGTCGTCAACGTGGTCTATGCCTTCTTCGAGACCTTCGGCGTGATCCATTCGCTGACGCGCGGCGGCCCGGCCAAGTCGACCGAAATCCTGGTCTACAAGGTCTGGTATGACGGCTTCGAGGCACAGGACCTTGGCGGTTCGGCCGCCCAGTCGGTGATCCTGATGGTCATCGTGATCGCCCTCACCGTCGTGCAGTTCCGCTACATCGAGCGCAAGGTTCACTACTGATGATCGAGCGCCGCCCAGTCGCCAATGCCTTTGGCCACCTGATGCTGGTGGCGATGATCGTCATCGTCGCCTTCCCGATCTATCTGGCCGTCATTGCCGCATCCCACACCATCCAGGACGTCTCGCAGACGCCGATGCCGCTGCTGCCGGGTGCAGAGCTGCTGGAGAATACGGCGCGTGCCCTGTTCGACGGCCCGCAGCTGGTCGGCGTCAGCGGTTCCACGCCGGCCATCGTGCTAATGATGAACAGCCTGATCATGGCGATCTCGATCGCCGTGGGCAAAATCATCATCTCGCTGCTGTCGGCCTTCGCCATCGTCTACTTCCGCTTCCCGCTGAAGAATTTCTTCTTCTGGATGATCTTCATCACCCTGATGCTGCCGGTCGAGGTACGCATCATCCCGACCTACAAGATCGTGGCCGATCTGGGCCTGCTGGATACCTATACCGGCCTGGTGCTGCCGCTGATCGCGTCTGCCACCGCCACCTTCCTGTTCCGCCAGTTCTTCATGACGGTGCCGGACGAGTTGGTGGAAGCCGCGCGCATCGATGGCGCCGGCCCGATGCGCTTCTTCTTCGACATTCTGGTGCCGCTGACGCGCACCAGCATCGCCGCCATGTTCGTGATCCAGTTCATCTATGGCTGGAACCAGTATCTCTGGCCGCTGCTGATCGCGTCCGACTACAAGTATCAAACCATCGTGCTGGCCATCGGCCGCCTGATCCGTGCGCCGGACGCCTTCTATGAATGGCCGGTGATCATGGGCATGGCCGTGCTGGCCCTGCTGCCGCCGGTTCTGGTGGTGGTGCTGATGCAGCGCTGGTTCGTCAAAGGTCTCGTTGAAACGGAAAAGTGAGCGCCCCTCATGGCGAAAGTTACGCTGAAAGGCGTCAAGAAAAACTACGGCCCGGTTAAGGCCATCCACGGTGTCGACATGGAGATCGCCGATGGCGAATTCATCGTCATCGTCGGTCCGTCAGGTTGCGGCAAGTCCACGCTGCTGCGCATGGTCGCCGGCCTGGAAGCCATTACCGAAGGCCAGATCGTGATCGGCGACCGCGTGGTCAACGACATCGAGCCGGCCGACCGCGATATCGCCATGGTGTTCCAGAATTACGCGCTCTATCCGCATATGAGCGTGTATCAGAACATGTCCTACGGCCTGCGCATCCGCGGCATGGACAAAGCCGATATCGAGAAGCGCGTGCAGCGCGCTGCTGAAATCCTGCAGCTGCAGCCCTATCTGCAGCGCAAGCCGCGCGAGCTTTCGGGCGGCCAGCGCCAGCGCGTCGCCATGGGCCGCGCCATCGTGCGCGAACCCAGCGTCTTCCTGTTCGACGAACCGCTGTCGAATCTGGATGCCAAGCTGCGCGTGCAGATGCGGCTTGAGATCAAGCGCCTGCACCAGCAGCTCGGCGTCACCTCGATTTACGTGACGCATGATCAGGTCGAGGCGATGACGCTCGCCGACCGGCTGGTGGTGATGAACCAGGGCCGCGCCGACCAGATCGGTACCCCGGGCGATGTCTATAACCACCCGGCCACCACTTATGTCGGTGGCTTCATCGGTTCGCCGGCGATGAATTTCGTCAAATGCCGCATCGACGCCGGCAAGGCCGTGCTGGATGACGGCGTCACGCTCGCCCTGCCCGGCGGCTGGACCGCGCCGGCCGGCAGCTACACGCTGGGCATCCGCCCCGAGACGCTGCGCATCGCCCGTCCGGAGGAGACGCCGGACCTCCATCTCGATGTCGACGTGGCCGAAGAACTCGGCGCCGATACCCTGCTGCATGGCAAGATCGGCGGCCAGGACGTCGTCGCGCGCGTGCCGAGCAATGCCGGCTTCCATGACAAGTCCCGCCCGGGCCTGATGGTGGATATCAGCCGCGCCCATCTGTTCGACAACGAGAGCGGCCTGCGCGTCGCCGTGTAACCTGCAGGTCGCCCCCGCACCGTTCTTGGGCCGGGGCGACAGCAGGACTTCAGTTCAGCTGGATACTTCCTAGATACGAGCCTGACACATTCAGATTCGGCCGGGCCTCTTCGGCCGTTCGGCTCAGTGCCGAACAGCTATAGGTCGCGCGCACCGGGGCCGAGAGCGAGCAGGAATACAGATCGGTATTATTATAGAAAAGCTGCGGATCGCCGCAGTGTTTCCGCACCAGCGCCAGCACCTGTTCGGGCTTGTGGCTGAGCCGGTTGTAGCAGAGCGAGAAATAGGGCCGGCCGGTATTGGGGTTGGTTGCCGCCGGCAGCAGGCCGGTCTCGAAGTTTCCGGAATCCCCCGGCTGCACGCGCCCCAGCATGTAGGGCTCGCCGGACACCGCGCCGCAGCCGGTGCAAGCGAGCAGCAGGGCGACCGCAAGGCCGCGTCGCCAGGATATGGGGTGCCACGTCATGGCGTCACTTTGCCGCGCCGGTCGGTTCACGGCAAGTCCCGGTCTGCGACTAGCCACTGTCCCCTGACAAATCCGCCTCATTTCAGGCATAATCCGGCGCAATCGTCTGCCCCTAGCAACATAACCAGGTGATTTGATGTCGTGGCGCGGCAAGCCGGTAATCGTGACCGGCGGTATGGGATTTATTGGCTCCAATCTGGTGCGCCGCCTGCTTGAGGCCGGCGCGCAGGTGACGGTGATCGACCGCATGCTGGCGCAGTATGGCGCCAATCCCTTCAATCTCTCCGGCCTGGCCCTGACCGAGCTGATCGAAGCCGATATCGGCGCCGAGGCCGCAATCTTCGAGGCGATCGGCAAGGCGAAGGTGATCTTCAACTTTGCCGGCCAGACCTCGCATATGGATTCCATGAAGCAGCCGCTGGAAGACCTGCGACTGAACCAGGAAGCCAACCTGCGCTTTCTGGAACTGGTGCGTCGCGTCAATCCGCAGGCCCGCCTGATCTTCAGTTCGACCCGGCAGTTCTATGGCCCACCGAAATACCTGCCGGTGGACGAGAAGCATCCGATTGCGCCGCCCGATATCAACGGCATCCATAAATATGCCGCTGAGTCCTATCACATGCTCTATGCCCGCGTGCATGGCATGCGCACCACGGCCTTGCGCCTGACCAATGTGTTCGGCCCGCGCATGCGCATCCGCGATGCCAAGCAGACCTTCCTTGGCATCTGGATTCGGCATGTGATCGAGAATACCCGCTTCGAAGTCTGGGGCGGCGAGCAGAAGCGCGACTTCACCTATGTCGACGACCTGTGCGATGCCGCGATGATCGCGGCAGAGACCGAAGCCACGATCGGGCAGATCTACAATGTCGGCGGCTGCCCGCCGATGTCGCTGCTGGAGCTGGCCGAACTGGTGATCAAGGTTGGCGGCAGCGGTGGATTTGAGCGCAAGGAATTTCCCGCCGAGCGCAAGAAGATCGATATCGGTGATTACGTCGCCGACGATACCGCCTTCCGGGCCGCGACCGGCTGGGCACCGCAGACCGCGCTGGTCGACGGCCTGAAGCAGACCATCGAGTTCTACCGCGGCCATGCCGCACATTACCTGTGAGAGCCCTTCAGATGATTCCGCAGACCAATCCGAAAGCTGCCTATCTCGCCCAGCGCGAGGCCATTGATGCCGCGATCAAACGCGTGCTGGAAAACGGCTGGTATATCCAGGGCGAGGAAGTTGCCGCGTTTGAGCGCGAATTTGCTGCCTATACCGGCTCCAAACATGCCGTGGCCTGCGCCAGCGGCACCGATGCACTGATCCTGGCATTGCGTGGCCTTGGCATCGGGCCGGGCGATGCGGTGATCACCGTGTCGCATACCGCCGTTGCCACCGTCGCCGCCATCGAACTGGCCGGTGCCACGCCGGTGCTGGTGGATACCGACGCGCACTGGACGATGTCGCCGCAGGCGCTGGAGGCCACGTTGAACTCATGGCCCGCCGGCACACCGAAGCCGAAGGCGGTGATCCCGGTGCATCTCTACGGCCAGCCCGCGGCCATCGACGAGATCGCGGCGATTGCCGAAAAGCACAACCTGATCCTGATCGAGGATAATGCGCAGGCGCATGGCGCGACGCTGAATGGCAGAATGGTCGGCCGCTGGGGCCAGGCGGCAGCCTACAGCCTCTATCCGACCAAGAATCTCGGCGCCATTGGAGATGGCGGCATCGTCACCACCGACGATGACACGGTTGCCGAGGCACTCCGCGCTTTGCGCGAATATGGCTGGCGCGAACGCTATATCAGCGCCATTGCCGGCATGAACAGCCGCCTCGACCCGCTGCAGGCGGCCATTCTCCGGGTCAAGCTCGGCGCCCTGCCCGCCGACACCGTGCGCCGCCAGGCGATTGCCGCGCGCTACAGCGCCGGCCTGGCCGGGTTAGACGGCCTCGTACTGCCCAAGGTCCGCGCCGGTGCTGCGCCGGTCTATCACCTCTATGTCGTCGATGCCGGCGCGCGCCGCGACGAGTTGCAGGCCAAGCTGAAGGAAAAGGGCGTCGGCACGCTGATCCATTACCCGGTGCCGGTGCATCTGCAGCCGGCCTATCAGGGCAAGATCGCGCTGGGTTCAGGTGGGTTGCCGAATACCGAACGTGCCGCGAAAAGCGTGCTCAGCCTGCCGCTGTTCCCGCAGCTGCCGGATAGCGATGTCGATGCGGTGATTGCCGCCGTGAAGGCGGTCTGGTGATTACGCCGTCCGCGTGATCAGGAAGACGCCGGCGCAGACCAGCGCGATGCCGGCCAGCTTGGATGCGGTGATCGGTTCGCCATAGAGCCAGAAGCCGAGCAGCGCCACCAGCACATAGGACAGCGAGACGCTCGGGAAGGCGATCGAGACCGGGATCTTGCGTAGCGCGTACATGTAGCACAGCGCCGCAGCGAAATAGAGCGCGAGGCCAATGATGGAGGCCGGCGCAAGGAACTGCTGCAGCAGGGTTTCGCCGCTGGCGCCGGATTTCAGCAGTACCTGGCCGCCGACGCCGAGCAGCACACCGGCGGCCAGTGCGACATAGAACCAGGTCATGACTGCTTCTCCGGCAGTGCTTTCTCGTTGCGCTGCACATCGCGCACGATGAATTGCGGCTTCCTGTTCACGGTGAGGAACAGCCGGCCGAGATATTCGCCGACCAGGCCGAGCATGATCAGCTGCACACCGGCCAGCAGCAGGATCGCCGCCATCACCGAGGCATAGCCCTGCGGCGTGCGGCCGCTCAGGGCTTCGATCAGGATGACCAGGAAGACCAGCAGCCCGAGACCGGCCATGACAAAGCCGGTCAGCGTGCCAATGCGCAGTGGCATGACCGAGAAATTGAGGAACATCGACATGAACAGCCGCACCAGGCGGCGGATCGTGTAGTTGCTGCGCCCTTCAGCGCGCGCCAGATGCTGCACCTGCAGGCGGCCGATATTCTGCGTCACCTGCATGATCAGGCCGTCCACATAGGGGAACGGCCCGGTATGCTCCAGGATGTTGCGCGCCACAAAGGCACTCATGCAGCGGAAGCTGGACAGATACAGGCCCTTGGGCTTGTCGAGCAGATTGTCGGCGCACCAGTTGGTGAAACGGCTGCCGAGATTGCGCCAGGCGGCATGCTGTTTGTCGGCATAATAGGTGTAAACGACGTCGTAGGCGTTATCCTTCGCATAGCGCCACAGCCGCACGACTTCCTCGGGCGGATTCTGCAGGTCGTCATCCATGTTGATGATGTATTCGCCGCGGGCATGGCTCAGGCCGGCCATCACGGCGTTATGTTCGCCGAAATTGCGCGCCAGATTGACCACGGTGAGCGCGACCGCATTCTGCCGGCAGAGATCGCGGCAGACATCGAGCGAGTTGTCGGGACTGCAGTCGTTGACCAGCACGATTTCGTGGCCGCCCGGCACTTCGAGTTTCGCCAGTGCCTCGACCAGCGTGGGCACGCTGGTGGCGCCGTTATAGACCGGCACGACGATCGAAAGCGCGAATGCGGGGGCTGTCCCTGCCGTGCTGATCATATCGCCCTGCATGATACTGCTATCCTGTCTCATGGTTTCTTCGCCTCGATCCAGACCGAACCGCCGAAGGGCAGGTGCAGGCCGAGATCGGCCAGCCGCTGCTCCAGCACTGTGACCGCATAAAACAGGCGATCCTGCCAGGCCGGGAAGGGCTTCACGTCGCTGCCCCCGCCTTCGCTCTTTTCTTTGCCTGCCGTCAGGCGATGCAGCAGCATTAACGGAAACAGCAGGCTGTTCCAATAGCCGCCCGAGATGCAGGTAAAGCCGGCCGCAGCCAGCCGGTCGCGCGCCAGCCCCAGCGTATAGCGCCGCTTGTTGTGGACATGCGCATCATGCGCCGAGGCCATCCACTGATAGGCTGGCAGGTTCAGCAGCAGGGTGCCGCCCGGCGTCAGGCAGCGCAGAAACTCGGCCAGTGCGGCCGGCTCGTCCACCGCGGCATGGCACAGCACGTCGGCGCTGACGATGACGTCGAACGCCCCGCCCCCGTAGGGCATGGCATTGACGCTGCCGACCTGCAGCTTGCCCGGGTCACGGCCGGGCAGCTTACTTCGGGCCAGCGCTGCCGCCTCGGCATCGTATTCCAGCCCCTGCAGGTCGAGATCAGGCCGTTGGGCCGTCAGACGGGCCAGCAACCCGCCGGTGCCACAACCGGCATCCAGCAGCCGGGCGCCGGGCGGCAGGCCCAGGCGGGCGATGCGGCGCAGCAGGCGGGCATGCAGGGCGCGATACCACCACATGGTCGCCTCCAGCATCGCCATCCGGTGGTATTCAACCCGTTCCATTCGCCAGTGACCGGTTTTCCATTTGATTTCTACGTAAGTGAATGATTTACCAAGGCGACCTAGGTTAAGCCAGTCCCAATGTCAGAGCCCGTCCCCAATACCAGCTTTACCCCCCAGGACGCCGTGGTGCGCCGTGGCCGGGACTGGCCGCGCCTGCTGCACGGCCTGGTGCTGGTCGTCTGCGCGCTCTGGCTGATCGGTTATTTCTTCCCGCCGATCAACCACGACACCGCCGTCCTGCTCTACATCTCGAAAAGCTGGCTGAACGGCGGCAAGCTCTTCATCGACGCCATCGACATCAACACGCCGCTGGTCTTCGTCGTCCACCTGCTGCCCGAGGCGATTGCCAAGCTGACCGGCATGCAGGGCACCACGGCGCTGGTCGGCCTGCTCGGCATCGGCATCGCCGCCTCCTTCATCACCTGCCGCAAGGTGCTGGCCGCCAGTCTGGATCCGGCGCATGCCACCACAGATGCGCTGCTGCCGCTGCTGCTGCTGTTCCTACTGATCGTCTATCCCAACAACATGTTCGCGCAGCGCGAACATATGATGCTGGTTCTGGCCATGCCGTATCTGCTGGTGGCCAGCGGGCGCGCCGACGGTGAACCACTGTCGAACCGGCTGAAGATCGCCACTGGCCTGATGGCCGGTATCGGCTTTGCCATGAAGCCGTATTTCCTGGCGATACCGCTCTTCGTCGAACTCTACATTGTCAGCCAGATTTCGCTGCGGCGCAGCCTGACCGATCCGGCGCCCTGGGCCGTGCTGGCGGTCTGCGTAGCGCATGCGCTGTTCGCCATCATCGTCACGCCGGAATATTTCACCGTCGCCCTGCCGCTGGCCCGCGCCTTCTACAGCGAAGTCAGCCAGTGGAGCATGCTGGACCTGGCGCTGAGCGCCAATCTGGGTCCGCCCACCTTCATCCTGCCACTGCTGGGCATTGCCGCCTTCCTGGCGGTGCGCTCGCATATGGCGCGCATCATTTTCCTGGCTGGCATCGGCGGGCTGATCTCGGGCTATGCGCAGGGCAAGGGCTGGCCCTATCACGCCCTGCCGGCCCAGGCACTGACCCTGCTGCTGGCCGGCGTGATCATCGCCTATGTGATGGATCATGTGGTCTGGCCCAAGCGCAGCGACAACCGGCCAGCCAAGCTGTTTGCTGCTGCCCTGATGCTGCTGATCTTCTACCAGGAAGGCCTGCACAGCCGGCCCTTTTTCAAGCAGCTGGAATATCGCGGCTCGGATCTGCAGCGCCTGATGCATGTGGTGAAGGCCGAGCGCCGCAACGACCGCGTGCTGGTGCTGTCGCCCGGCATCTATCCGCATTTCCCCATGCTGAATTACCTCGACATGAAGATGACCATGCGGTTCGAGAGCATGTGGTTGCTGCAGGGCGCCTATTCCGACTGCCAGGAACTGGCGCCGCTATACAACCCGCCGGAGTCGATGAGCCGGGCCGAGGAATTCGTCTTCCGCAGCGTGGCCGAGGATTTCTACAAGAAGAAGCCGTCCCTGCTGATCGTCGACAATGTGGCCGGCATTCCGCGCTGTCAGGGCGAGGCGTTCAATTATCTGGACTATTTCTCGCGCAATCCGCTGTTCGCCAAGCGGTTCGAGGATTACGACCGCGCGCTGGATCTCGACCGCTACACGATCTACCGCCGGCGCGACGGGCTGAAATAAAAAGGGGCCATATGGCCCCTTTTTTCATGGCTCGGATGTCTGACGACGATCAGACGTGGAAGCTTTCGCCGCAGCCGCAGCGGCCCTTCTCGTTGGGATTGCGGAAGACGAAGCCGGATTGCAGCTTGTCTTCTTCCCAGTCGATCTCGGTGCCGAAGATATACATCTGCGCCTTCGGCTCGATCAGAACCGTGACGCCCTTATCCTCGACCACCTCGTCGAACTTTTCCTTCTCGGTGGCATACTGGATGTCATACGAGAAGCCCGAGCAGCCCTTGGTCTTGATCGCGATGCGCAGGCCGATCACCGGCTTGTCCGACTGCGCGATCAGCGTGCGCACACGCTCTGCCGCCGCGTCGGTCAGCGTCACCGGCTTGAAAACCGGCCGGGCCTTGGCTGTCGTGGTTTCGGTCGTCGTCATCACATCACACCCAGTTCAAGCCGGGCCGCCTCGGACATATGCTCCGGGCCCCACGGCGGATCCCAAACGACATCGATGGTCACCTCGCCGACGCCGGGAATGGAGCGGGTCTTCTGCTCCACCTCGGCAGGCATCGACTGGGCGGCCGGACAGTTCGGCGAGGTCAGGGTCATGTCGATCTGGACATCCCGCGCCTCGTTCACCTCGACCTTGTATATAAGGCCCAATTCGTAAATGTTAACCGGTATTTCGGGGTCGAAGACGGTCTTGATCGTCTCGATCACCTGATCGCGCAGCTCATCATGGCCGGCCGCGCCGCCTGCCGGGGCATTCTGTTGCATTTCCTCAGACGCCGACATCAGCCAAAAATCTCCCTGACCCGCTTCAAGCCGGCGCACAGCGCATCGATCTCGGCCCGCGTATTGTACATCCCGAAACTGGCCCGCACGGTGGCCTGCACCCCCATCCGCTCCATCAGGGGATGGGCGCAATGCTGGCCGACCCGGACCGCAATACCCTCGCGATCCAGGATAGTGCCGATATCGTGCGGGTGAATGCCCTCCAGCACAAAAGACATCACACCGGCCTTGTGCTTGGCCGTGCCGATCAGGCGGAGCGAATTGATCGCCGACAGCTTCTCGGTCGCGTAAGCCGTCAGGTCGGCTTCATGGGCGGCAATCGCCTCCAGGCCGACGGAATTCACATAATCAATCGCGGCACCCAGGCCGACCGCTTCGACAAAAGCCGGCGTGCCAGCCTCAAAACGGTGCGGGATGTCGTTGTATTCGGTTTTCTCGAAACTGACCGACAGGATCATGTCGCCGCCGCCCTGCCAGGGCGGCATGCTTTCCAGGATTTCGGCCTTGGCATAGAGCACGCCGATGCCGGTCGGGCCATACAGCTTATGCCCGGTGAAGACATAGAAATCGGCATCCAGCGCCTTCACGTCGACCTGCATATGCTGCACGGCCTGGCTGCCGTCGATCAGCACCTTGGCGCCCTTTTCATGGGCCACGCGGATCATTTCGGCCACCGGCAGGATGGTACCCAGCGTGTTGGACACATGCGCCACGGCGACCAGCTTGGTCTGCGGCCCGATCAGTTTGACGAATTCGTCCCAGACCAGTTCGCCGCTGTCGCTGATCGGCGCGACCTTCAGCTTCACGCCATAGCGTTCGCCCAGGATCTGCCAGGGTACGATATTAGCATGATGCTCCAGATGCGTGATCAGCACCTCATCGCCAGCCTTGAGATTCTTCCAGCCCCAGCTATGGGCGACCAGATTGACGGCTTCGGTGGCGTTGCGGGTGAAGACGATCTCACGGGTGTCCTGCACGCCGATGAAATGCGCCACCTTCTCGCGGGCTTTCTCGTATTCATCGGTCGCGAGCTGGCTCAGCTGGTAGATGCCGCGATGCACGTTGGCATAGGTTTTCTCGTACATCCGCGTCATGGCTTCGATCACCTGGCGCGGCTTCTGGGCACTGGCGCCGCTGTCCAGGAAGACCAGCGGCTTGCCATGCACCTTCTCAGACAGGATCGGGAAATCGGCGCGCACGCGCTCGACATCGAAAGCCGGGGCAGACTGTTTCGGGAGCGCGCTCACTTCAGGCCTCCCTTCTCGCTATTGGCGGCCAGCCAGCCTTCCACAAAGGCTTCGACATGGTCGCGCAACGCACCTTCCGGCACGGCATTCACGACTTCATAGGCAAAACCGCTGAGCAGCAGGCGGCGTGCCTCTGCAACAGGGATACCTCTTGCTTGCATATAGAACAGCTGCTGGGCATCGACGTCGCCGATCGAGGCGCCATGGCTGCATTTCACATCGTCGGCGAGGATTTCCAGCTCGGGCTTGGTGTCGATCTGGGCGCGGTCGGCCAACAGGAGCGTGCGGCTCAGCTGCTGCGCATCGGTCTTCTGCGCCTGCGGCGCGACGCGGATACCGCCCTGAAACACCGCATGGCCATGATCATCGACCACATGCTTGAACAGCTGGTTGCTGCGGCAGTCGGGCACGGCATGATGCAGGAACAGCGTGTGATCCAGATGCGCCGAACCATGCGCCAGCACCAGGCCCTGAACGTCCACCTCGGCATCGCTGCCGGCGAAGTCGACATGCAGTTCGTGGCGGGCCAGCGCCGCGCCACCCTGCACCGACACATGGGCATAGCGCGCACCGGCGCCGACCGACACGCGGCCGAGCGCCGCGTGGTAGGCAGCATCACTCTCGGCCTGCAGGCGGATATGGGCCAACCTGGCGCCTGCGCCAACGGCGACATGGGCGTAGACATTGGTCCAGCCGGCCAGCTTTTCGCTGGCACCGCCATCGCGGTAGCTTTCCAGCACGGTGGCTTCGGCCTTGGCGCCGAGACGGATCAGATGGCGCAGATTGACCAGCGCCGGCACACCGAAGCTGATGATCTCGACCGGCTTGTCGAGCACCACGCCGTCCTCCAGCAGCAGCACGACGCCATCGCTGGCCAGCGCGGCATTCAGCTCGCTGAGCGAAATCTCGCGCTTGTCGCCGGCAGCGGCCAGCACATCGGCCAGATTGCCAGCGGCCTGACTGAGCGGCAGCAGGGTGGCGCCCTTCGGCAGACTGCCGATCTTCGAAGCAGCAGCATCGAAGCGGCCGTTGACGAAGACCAGCCGGTGGCTGTCGGCATTCAGCGCGGCGGCCTGCAGACGCGCCGGATCGACGCTGCCGTCATTGGCAGGCAGGGTCCACTGCTGGCGCTCGAGCGCGTTCAGGCCGGTGAATTTCCAGCTTTCCAGCTTGTGATTCGGCAGGCCGAGACGCTGAAACGCCGCGATGGCGGCCTTGCGGCGCGCCACCACGTCGGCATCTTTCGCGCCGGGCAAACTGCCGGCAGCGGCTTCATAGGCGCCGGCGAGATGTTCGGTGAAGGGCAAAGCGGACATGATCAGTGTGCCTTACGCAGCATCCGCGATGATATCGGCATAGCCCTTGGCCTCGAGTTCGAGCGCCAGATCCTTGCCACCGGTCTTGATGATGCGGCCCTTGGACAGCACATGCACCACATCGGGCACGATATAATCGAGCAGGCGCTGGTAATGCGTGATCACCATGGCGGAACGCTCGGGCGACCGCAGCGCATTCACGCCCTCGGCCACGATCTTCAGTGCGTCGATGTCGAGGCCGGAATCGGTCTCGTCGAGGATCGCCAGCTTCGGCTCCAGCATCGCCATCTGGAACACTTCGTTGCGCTTCTTCTCGCCGCCCGAGAAGCCCTGGTTGACGGCGCGCTGCAGGAACTTCTCGTCCATCTGCAGCTGCTTCATCTTGGCCTTGGCGGTTTTGAGGAAGGTCATGGCGTCCATATCGGCCAGGCCCCTGTGCTTGCGCACGGCATTGACCGCCGAGCGCAAGAAGGTGGCATTGGCAACGCCGGGGATTTCCACCGGATACTGGAAGGCCAGGAAGACGCCTTCGCGGGCGCGCTCTTCCGGCTCCAGGTTGAGCAGGCTCTGGCCGTTGAACAGGATATCACCTTCAGTGACTTCATAGCCGTCGCGGCCGGCCAGGACGTAAGACAGCGTCGACTTGCCGGAGCCGTTCGGGCCCATGATGGCATGGACTTCGCCGGGTTTGATGGTCAGGTCGATGCCGCGGAGAATTTCCTTACCATCGACAGTGGCGTGCAGGTTCTTGATCTCAAGCATGGGGCAATCCTTAAAAACTTAACCGACCGAGCCTTCGAGGCTGACACCGAGCAGCTTCTGGGCTTCGACGGCGAACTCCATCGGCAGCTTCTGCAGCACTTCCTTGCAGAAGCCATTCACGATGGTGGAGACGGCATCTTCCTCGGACAGGCCGCGCTGGCGGCAGTAGAACAGCTGGTCGTCGGAAATCCGCGAGGTGGTGGCTTCATGCTCCACCTTGGCGGAGCGGTTCTTCACCTCGATATAGGGCACGGTATGGCCGCCACAGCGGTCGCCAATGAGCAGGCTGTCGCACTGCGAATAATTGCGCGCGCCCGCTGCGCCCGGCATCACCCGCACCAGGCCGCGGTAGGTATTCTGCGCACGGCCGGCCGAAATGCCCTTGGAGATGATCGTGGACTTCGAATTCTTGCCCATATGGATCATCTTGGTGCCGGTATCGGCCTGCTGGGCATTATTCGCCACCGCGACCGAGTAGAACTCACCCACGCTGTCGTCGCCCTGTAGGATCACGGATGGATATTTCCAGGTGATCGCCGAGCCGGTTTCCACCTGGGTCCAGCTGATCTTCGAGCGCGCGCCACGGCAGGCGCCGCGCTTGGTGACGAAATTGTAGATGCCGCCCTTGCCGTTCTTGTCGCCCGGATACCAGTTCTGCACGGTCGCATAGCGGATTTCAGCATCTTCCATCGCCACCAGCTCAACGACCGCAGCATGCAGCTGGTTGTCGTCGCGCATCGGCGCGGTACAGCCTTCCAGATACGAGACGTAGGCGCCCTTGTCGCAGATCAGCAGCGTGCGCTCGAACTGGCCGGTCTTGGCCTCGTTGATGCGGAAATAAGTGCTGAGTTCCATCGGGCAGCGCACGCCCGGCGGAATGTAAACGAAAGAGCCATCGGAGAAGACGGCAGAGTTCAGCGTGGCATAGAAGTTATCCGTCACCGGCACGACCGAGCCGAGATACTTCTGCACCAGTTCGGGATGCTCGCGTACCGCTTCCGACATCGAGCAGAAGATGATGCCCATGTCCTTCAGCTTGCCCTTGAAGGTGGTGGCGACCGAGACGCTGTCGAACACGGCATCGACGGCGACACCGGCGAGAATCTCGCGTTCCTTCAGCGGAATGCCGAGCTTCTCGTAGGTCGCCAGCAGTTCAGGATCGACCTCGTCGAGGCTCTTCAGCGTCTTCTTCTTCGGCGCGGAATAGTAATGGATGTCCTGGAAATCGATTTCCGGGTAGCTGACCTTGGCCCAGCCCGGCTCGCCCTTTTCCTTGGCCATGCGCAGCCAGGACTTATAGGCGCGCAGGCGCCAGTCCAGCATCCACTGCGGCTCGCCCTTCTTGGCCGAGATAAAGCGAACAGTGTCCTCACTCAGGCCCTTGGGCAGCAGCTCGGATTCAATGTCGGTGACAAAGCCGTATTTGTATTCGCCGGCCAGGCCTTCGACGGTTTCGATGGTTTGTGCATTGGCAGCCATGGGGCTTGGCTCCGTACTGGATTTAAGCGTTGGGCGGCGGCGCTGCCGCACGCGGCGGCAGCGGGCCGAAGAAGTCGTAGGCAGGGCGCGCCAGCTCAGCCAGCGTCACGCCTTCCAGCGCGCTGCGGATGGCGGTGTTGATGCGGTTGATACCCCGGCGTGACACGCAGAGAGACTCGCGGTCGCAGGCACTGGGCTCATGGCTGCCGGTCGAGCACTGGGTCAGCGCGATCGGTCCGTCCAGCGCCGTGATGATGGCAGCCACGGTGATCTCTTCCGGGGCGGTCGCCAGGCGATAGCCGCCGCGGGCGCCGCGCAACGAGGCCAGCAGCCCGGCCTTGGCCAGCTTGGCCATGATCTTGGCCACGGTCGGCCCCGGCAGGCCGGTGGCCCCTGCCGCATCGGCGGCGTTATGCACCCCGACCGGATCGGCGGCGACATGGGCCATGACCATGACGCCGTAATCGGCCAGGCGGCTCAGGCGCAACATGTTGCAAATCCTTCGCAATTGCAATTCAGACCGATATAGTCCGATTTGTTCGGCGGCAAATAAGACCAAATCGGTATGGTTTGCAAGATGATTTCCCGACCCGGGAAGTCAAGGGCGGTTAAACCGGTCTTAAGGGGTTCTGCGGCAATGGTTAATATTGGCATTTCAACCGGGGACCAGGCGTGAATCGGAAGCAGCGGCGGGCACAGGAAAAAACAGCCGGCAAATCACCGGCAGGTGCCGCGCCGGCACCTGCGATTCCCGCGCCCCCACCGGAGGTGCAGCGCGAGGCCAACCGCTTTAACGATCAGGCGCTGCAGGCCCATGCCGCCGGCCGCAACGACGAAGCGATCAGCCTGCTGCGTATGGCGATCACGCTCAATCCGGGCCAGCCGCTCTATCACAACAATCTGGGCGAATTGCTGCGCCTGCAGGGCCAGACCGATCTGGCGATGGCGAGCCAGGACGAGGCGCTGCGGCTCAATCCCAATTACGCCGAGGCGCATAGCAACCGCGGCAACCTGCTGCGCCAGCTCCAGCGCCGCGAGGAAGCGATTGCCGAATACCGCATCGCGCTGAAGCTGAAGCCCGATTTCGTCGACGCGCTGAACAATCTCGGCGCGGTGCTGCTTGACCAGGAGGATCACGCCGGTGCCGCCGAGGTGCTGAAAAAAGCCGTAAAGCTCAATCCCCAGATCGGCATGGCGCAGCGCAATCTCGGCATGGCGCTGTCAGCGCTGGGTGATCTCAAGGCTGCTGAAGCCGCTTTCAACGCCAGCCTGACCGCGCGCATCAAGCCGACCGATGGCGGTGCGGCAGAAACCTATCTGCTGCTTGGCGATATCGCGCGCGCCAATAACGACTTCGATGCCGCGATGCAGGCCTATGAACGTGGCTGGCGCGAGCGTCCCGGCTATGGCGAGGCGCATAACCGCTATGCCGTCGCGCTGATGGTGGATGGCCGCTACCGCGAGGCCTGGCCGCATTTCGAGGCGCGCTGGAGCCTGGCCGAAACCAACGTCGACAAGCGGCCCTTCACGTCGCCCTTCTGGAAAGGCGAAGCGCTGGCACCGGGGCAGACGCTGCTGCTGTTCACCGAACAGGGCGTGGGTGAATCGCTGGTGCTGTGGAGTCTTCTCCCTGAGCTATTGGCGCGTGGCATTACCCCGGTGATCGAATGCGATCCGCGCATGATCCCGATCCTGCAGCGCAGCTTCCCCGGCATCGAGATGTATGGCCGCACCAACCCGCCGCATCCACGCCTTCTTGCCCCTGACCTGGCGATGCAGGCGACGCTGTTCGATGTCGCGCGCGTCTTCCGCAACTCGCCGGCCGACTGCACCGGCGCCCTGCCGATCCGCGCCGACCTGGATCGTGCGGCCAGCCTGCGCGCGCAATATCAGGCCGGCACCGGCCAGCCGCTGGTCGGCCTTGCCTGGCACAGCGCCAGCCCCAAGCTGGGCGCGCCGAAGTCGGCGAAGCTGACCGATTTCGCGCCCTTCCTCACGCTGCCGGGCCTGCGCTTTGTCGACCTGCAATACGGCAATCGGGCGGCCGACCGCGATACGCTGAAACAGGCCCATGGCGTGGAGGTGATCGCCGATCCCGCCATCGACCAGCTGAAGGATCTCGATGCCTTTGCCGCCCAGGTGGCGGCGATGGATGTGGTGGTCTCGACCAGCAACACCACCGCACATATGGCGGCGGCGCAGGGCAAGCCGACGCTGATCCTGCTGCATCACGGCATTTCGCCGCACTGGTACTGGACCCGCAACGGCGAGACGACGCCTTGGTATCCGACCGCCCGCCTGCTGCGGCAGTCGAAAACCGGCGACTGGCACAGCCTGGCGGAAAAAGTGGCGGCGGAATTGCAGCAGCGCCTCTCCTGAACTACATCTTGGGCATGACGACCGAACTCAACATTGCCTTCCGCTCCGCCATGCGGCGCCTGGCCGCCACCGTCACCGTCCTCTCGACGACGGCGGAGAATGGCGCGCGCCTGGGCATGACTGCCACGGCGGTCACATCCGTGTCGGCCGAGCCGCCGGCCGTGCTGGCCTGCGTGAACCGCTCGGCGGCCTTGCATGCCCAGCTCGGCCTCGGCCGGCGGCTGTGCATCAATCTGCTGCATTGCAGCCAGCAGCGTCTATCGGAAGTGTTTGCCGGCGGGCTGGATGGCGATATCCGTTTCAGCGAGGGCGACTGGCGTAATAATGCCGAGGGCGTGCCCTATCTGGCCGATGCCCAGGCGAATATTTTCTGCGAGATCGAAGCCCTGCATGCCTATGGCACGCATTCGGTCTGCATCGGCCGCGTGACCCATGCGGCCTGTCGCGCAGATGTGGCGCCGCTGGTCTACCAGGACGGCACCTATATGTGTACGGGGCCCCTCGCCGACTAAGCCCCGGCGACCGATTTAAGTGTAGTGCGAAACCGCCTGCAGCAGGCGGCGGAACTCGTTCACCACCTGGCGCTCCACGTTTTCATTCAGCGCGACCGTGCTTTTCAGCTTGCGCGGGCGCAGCGGCACGACGGGCGCGGCACGCATCGGTTCCTGCGCGGGACGCGGCGGTACTCGCAATGCAGGTTGCGGCTGCGGCGCGCGACGCGGCAGCCGCATCACCTTTGCCCCTGCATGGGCGGCAGGCCGTGGCTGGCCAAGCGGCGCGAGTTTCAGCTTGGGATGTTCCTTGAAGCCGGCCGAGGCATAGACCGCGATCTCGCTGCGGCCATCGGGTAGTTCCTCGATCAGCAGCAGCGTGGGGAAACGCGCCGCTAACAGCGCGAAAGTCTCATCCGGCAGGAAAGACGGCTCCGGGATCGCGCACCAGCGGCGCTGCGCCTCGAAACCGAGCGGGCGGTTATGTGCCTTGTAGATGCGGCCCAGATTGTCAGCGAAGCTCGGATCCTTGTGGAAGACCAGCACGATCTGGCGATGCAGGTCGTTCGGGCTGTGCCGGCGGCAAACCAGCAGCGCCAGTTCATCCGCCCGCGCACCCAGCGCAGCCGCCGCGCCGAAAAAGCCCAGCACCGTGCCGGCGGCACGGATATCCTGGGTCAGGAAGCCCAGTCGGTCGGCATGCCGCAGCGTGCCGATGGGGCTGAAGAAACGCGGGTTAATGGTCATAGGCCTGTCTCTGGCCGTATTTTAGCGGCCAAAAGCGCCAGAGTCTCCGCTTTAAGACCCGGATCCTGCTTCAGAATCGGTAATGGTTAACCGAACAGGCGGGCCCACCATCCATAGCGCCAGCCGGCCAGCGCGACTCCAGCCAGTACGCCCAGCACCAGATACAGGCCCCAGGGCTGACGCGTCTCGGCATAGGGATCGGTCAGGGCGCGCTCCGAGCCGGGCGGCAGTTTCGCCAGATGCGTCAGGCTGCCGCCGAAGGGAATATTGATCAGCGCGCGCGCATTCACCGCCCAGCCATTGGCATCCAGCAGCGGGCCGAGATTGCGCTGCCGCAGCTTCATCGCGGCGATGATCATCGACGGGCCAGAAATGATCAGCACTACGCCAATGATGGCGAGCGGAATCTGCCACCAGGCCAGATTGAGGAAGCCGGTGACCACCGTGGCCAGCGCCGTGCCGATCGCGCCGATGGCAAGACCGATGGCGGCGAAAATGCCGGCGAACTTTCCGGCATCGAAGGCCTGCTGCTGCGCGGCAGGGGCCGGTGCGGCGGGCTGACCCGAGATCGCCTGCGTGCCGGTCTGCAGCAACTGGGTGGTCAGCTGCTGCTCATTGGCCTTGGAACGCGCACTGGCGAATTTCTCGACCTGCTCGCCGAGGAACTTGCCCACCTTCTTGAACGGCAGCCAGAAGGCTTCGCGGATCGAAATGGGGTGACTGACCACCTTGATCACCACCGCATCCCAGTCATGGCCGGCGCGGTCGTAGAACACGCCGTTGCGTCCCACCATCAGCTGGTCGGCATCGCCAGCCGTCACGGCAGCGGCAATCGTCATCTTTTCATTCGTGGGTTTGCCATCCGCGCCGCGCCGCGTGCAATCGCAATACAGCAGGTAGATGCGGCTGAGCACAGCCAGCGTGGCATGCTTGGCCGGATCGTCGACCGCAATGCAGAGGTCGCAGGAGCGGCCGTCGATGAACAGCGTGCCGACCTGGAAGATCGCCTTGCCGCGCCTGGTGTAGAAATCCTTGAAGGCGACGAAATTGTTGAGCAGCGGCACCAGATCGCGCACATAGCGCGCCAGCGTCTCGACCGAGGCGATGGCCTCGAATTCCGGCGCCAGCGCAGCATCCCTTTCGATCAGCGCGGCGATCTTCTGCTGCGCGCCGCTCTGTTTGATGGCCCGCAAACGGGCAATGCCCAGCGGTTCGACCAGCATGCCGGCCTTGCGCTGGAGCCAGTCCATCGCAGGCGCCAGCCGCGCCTGCAGATCGCGCCATTCGGATTCACTCAGCGTGCCACGCTCGCCGTCCAGCAGCGGCGCCACGGCGGCATCACGCAGGCGCGCCACATCGGCGGCCCAGGCCGGATTTACGCCCTGGCCCAGCGGCAGCGGACGTTCGGCCTCGATGCGGGCCAGCGGAAAAGCAGCCACAGCCGCCGCGCCGGCCGAAAGATCGGCATCGGCGATGGCGGCAAAATCCTTATCGTCGGCATTCAGCGCCGTGCCGGCCACGGGATCGTAGGCGGCGAGCCGGCTACGGAAGAAATAATCATCGACTTTCGCCGACAGTTTCTGCACGGCCTCGACGGCCGGCAGCGTGCCCTCGCCCAGCGGCAGGATCTCCGGCTTGGCCAGCGCCTCGTCCCACCAGGCCAGATAGGCGTCCAGCGCGGTGAAGAAGGCTTCGGCCTCCTCCTTGCCGATGCCGGTTTCACCGCCGCGGTCGGGTTTCTCGCCGACCAGCTTCATGATGTCCTGCATCACCTGCGCGGTCTCGGCATCGTCGCCAGCCGCAGACGGCGGCACGACGCCGTCGCCGTTGAACTGCGTCTTGCCGAAGATACGCCCGACATCGGCCGCTTCCGCCGGAGTGATCACAGCGGCATCGCCCTTGCCGATATTGGTCAGGATACGCCTGGCAGAAGCCAGGATGCGCGCACCCTCTTCGTGATTGTCGTCGATGGCACTGAGCGGCAATTCGCTATGGCCGGCGAACAGCACATTGGCATCGCGCACCATGCGGCAGGTCCAGTTCACCGCCGCCAACAGTTCCAGCGCGCGGATGCGGCCATCCTTGTCCGCATCGATCAGTTCGAGCGTGCGGCGGTCGAAATCGATACCCTTGATCGGGCAACTGAGCGCGAGCCAGAGTTTCTGGTCCAGCTCCGAGAGATGCTGCAGATCTTCGCCAGTCTCGATGCGCAGCTGGTCGAAGCCCCCGGCGCGGAAAAAGCGCCAGCGATGCGGATTCTCCTGCTGCGGCCGTTCGGCCAGCCGAGTGCCGGTCTGATCAGTTTGCGCTTCGGCCATTGTCGCCTCCCGAGAACGAACGAGGCTGAGGATATAGCCGGCGGCTTCGGCTGCCAATTGTCGAATCAGAGCCAGCCGCTGCGCCGGAAGCGCCAGTAGAGGAAGCCGCAGGCGGCAGCGATCCCGCCCAGCACCACAGGATAGCCATAGATCCAGCGCAGTTCAGGCATGTGCTCGAAATTCATGCCGTAAACGCCGGCGATGGCGGTGGGTACGGCCAGGATCGCCGCCCAGGCCGCCAGCTGGCGCACCACATCGTTCTGACGCGCATTGGCCAGCAGGATCTCGGCCTCGAATGCTGCGGCGGTCGCATCGCGCAGATCAGTGATCGCCTCAGCCACGCGCTGCACATGATCGTTCACGTCGCTGAAATAGGGGCGCAACTCGGGCGCCATCATCGGCAGGTCGAGGCGGCTCAGCCGGTTGCTGACTTCCAGCAACGGCAGCACGGTGCCGCGCATACCGAGCAACTGCCGGCGTAGATGATACAGTCGCTCGATGGTCTTGCGGTCGAGCGTCTCGTCCAGCACCTGGGTTTCGATCTGGGCCAGCTCATTCTGTATGTCGTCGACCACCGGAAAGAAGTTGTCGGTCACGAAATCGATGATCGCATGCAAGGCCGCAGATTCGCCGTGCCGTAGCATCTCGGGCCGGTTTTCCAGCCTATTGCGCACCTCGGCATAAGAGGAGGACGCGCCATGACGAACGGAGATGACATATCCCTTGCCGACAAAAACATGCGTTTCACCGTATTCCGGCGCACCATCGACCAGGCGCACGGTACGCAGCACGACGAAAATGCTGTCGCCGTAGATATCCAGCTTGGGCCGCTGGTGCGCGCGTTCGGCATCTTCGATCGCAAGCGGATGCAGGCCGAACTGCTGCTGCAATAGCTTCAGCGCCGCGGGCTCGGGCTCATGCAGGCCGATCCAGACGAAATCGGCTTCCGCCGGCACATTGGTGCCACAGGATTCGAAGGGGACTTCGCCCAGGCGCGAACCACCGCCATAGGCTGCACAAGCCACTACACCCTTCATAGCCGGCTCCGTTTCAGTTTACTTCAGCGGCCAGAATATCGGGATCAGCAGGGTTCCCACCACCAGTACCAGGAAGGAAAGCGGCAGACCAAGCCGTGAATAGTCGCCGAAACGGTAGCCGCCCGGCCCCATGACCAGGGTATTGCACTGGTGCCCGATGGGCGTGAGGAAATCGCAGGCCGCGCCCAGTGCCACCGCCATCAGGAAGGGATCAGGATTGAGGCCGAGCTTCTGCGCCAGGCTGGCGCCGATCGGTCCCATGATCAGCACCGTGGCCGCATTGTTGAGGAACGGCGTCAGCAGCATGGCGCTGCCCATCATCAGTGCCAGGGCGCCCACAGGTGGCAGGGCGTCGGCCGCGATGGCGAGAACGCCGGCGATCAGTTCGGCGCCGCCGGTGCTGCTGATCGAATCGCTGACCGGGATCAGGCAGGCCATCAGCACGATGATCGGAATGTCGATGGACTCGTAAGCCTCCTTCAGCGTCAGCACGCCGAAGACCACCATCAGCACGGCGGCACCGAAGAAGGCCGTGGTGACCGGCACCAGCTTGAAGGCAACCACGATCATGGCCAGCGTCAGCAGCACGATCGGCAGGTATTCCTGACGCTTGCGGCCGAGGCCGATGGCGCGGTCGAGCAGCGGCAGACAGCCCAGATTGCGCAGGCTTTCCGCCATCGTCTCTTCCGGTCCCTGCAGCACCAGCACATCGCCGGCCTGGAAACGGATCTGGCTCAGCCGTTTGGCAAGCGGCTCGCCCGAGCGGCTGATCGCCAGCAGGCTGAGGCCTTCATGTTCGCGCAGGCGCAGCGAGCGCGCCGAAGCGCCGATCAGCGACGATGCGCCGGTGATCACCGCCTCGACCACCGTGATGTCCTTGGGCGGTTCGCCGCGGGTATTCTTCTCTTCGCCGTCCTTGCTGTCCTTGTCGTCCTTGCTGCTGCGGGCATCGCGCTCAGGATCTCTGGCCGGGCGCAAATCGAGCTTGGCCTCCTCGATCAGTTTCCGCAGGGCGACGGCTTCGGCGCGCACGATCAGGATATCGCCGGCAAAGAGCTGCCAGTGCCAGGCCGGCGTGTAGCGATGCCGCTTCTCACGCACAATCGCCACAATCTCGACATCGCCCTCGCCCAGCGCCTCAAGATCGCCGACGGTTTTGCCCAGCAGGGTGGATTTCTCGCCGATGCGGACTTCGGTGAGGTAGGGATCGGTTTCGAAAGCCTGCTCGGCCGAATTGGGCGATGTGCGGTTGGCGGGCAGCAGACGCCAGCCCACCACCAGGAATAACAGGCCGGCGACAGCGATGCCGATACCGACCGGTGCGAAATCGAACATGGCGAAGGGTTCGCCGGTCAGTTCCTGGCGCACACGTGAGACCAGGATATTCGGCGAGGTGCCGATCAGGGTGACCACACCGCCGATCAGCGAGCCGAACGCCATTGGCATCAGCAGGCGAGAGACCGGCGTATCGGTGCGACGGGCAATCTGGATGGCAATCGGCAGCAGGATGGCCAGCGCGCCGATATTCTTCATGAAGGCCGACATCACCGTGGTGGCAAAGGCAAGTGCTGCCACCTGACGCGTCGTGGTGGTGAGGAATGGCTCGGCCTTGCGCACCACCCGGCCGATCAGAGTCGACTTGCCGACGCCAGCGCTGATCACCAGCGCCGAGGCGACCAGCACCACGACCTGGTCGCTGAAACCGGAAAACGCCTTGTCGGCGGGCACCACGCCCAGCGCCAGTGCCGCCAGCAGACTAAACAGGGCGACAAGATCGAAGCGGAAGCGGTTCGAGATGAACAGCGCGACGGTGACAGCAATCAGGCCGAAGGACAGAGCTTGGTCTAGGGTCACGGGTTATCCGGGGGTTGATGTGATCGATTGATCCGACCGACAAAACGGCCAAGTCCCGTTTGCCGTTCCCCCATGATGGCACAAAATCGGCGCCACAAATGCAAACGGCGCCTTGCGGCGCCGTGCATGCTTTGCGATGAGAATGGTGGGCGCACCAGGGCTCGAACCTGGGACCCGCTGATTAAGAGTCAGCTGCTCTACCAACTGAGCTATGCGCCCGACTCTCATCGACGAACCAGCAAGAGAGGGCTGGGTCGCCAAAAGCTGGGGGAAAATACCCGGATTCGCCCAAATTGCAAGCGCTTCGGGGCCGGGAAATTCATCTGCCCGGCCAAAGGCTTAAATCGGCCGATTCGGCCAGAAATCAGCTCAGCGGTCCGCTCATATGGCGCGGGATTTCCACGTCGCGATGCACATAGACATTCACCAGCAGGCCGATGCCGACCAGCAGCGTCATCATCGCCGTGCCGCCATAGGAAAACAGCGGCAGCGGCACGCCCACCACCGGCACCAGACCTGACACCATGGCGATGTTGATGAAGACATACAGGAACAGCATGGTGGTGAGCCCGCCGGCCAGCAGGCGGCCATACTGGCTGCGTGAACGCAGCGCGATGGCATAGCCATAGGCGATCAGCAGGATATAGAGCGCGATCAGCACCAGCGCGCCGATCAGGCCATGCTCCTCGGCGAACATGGTGAAGATGAAATCGGTCTGCTTCTCGGGCAGGAAGCTGAGATGGCTCTGGGTCCCCTGCATGAAGCCCTTGCCAGAAAAGCCGCCAGACCCCAGTGCAATCTTCGACTGCAGGATGTGATAGCCGGAACCGAGCGGATCTTCCTCCGGGTTCATGAAGGTGAGCACGCGGCGCTTCTGGTAGTCATGCAGGAAATTCCAGGCGATCGGCAGCGCGGCGCCGCCGCCAATGATCACCAGCATGAACTTCCAGGCACGCACGCCAGTGAAGAAAAACACCGCGCCCGACGAAGCCAGTAGCAGCATGGCGGTACCCAGATCGGGCTGCTTGATCACCAGCACCACCGGCACCAGCACGATGGCGAGCGGCAGCACCAGCCAGCGGATACGGCCGATATCCTCATAGGACAGCCCGTGGAAATAGCGCGCCAGGGTCAGCACCAGCGCGATCTTCATGATCTCGGAGGGCTGCACATGCACGATGCCGAGATCGAGCCAGCGCTGCGCGCCCATGCCGATGCGACCGACAAGTTCGACGGCGATCAGCAGGACCAGTCCGATGGCATAGATCACATAGGACAGCCGCATCCAGATGCGGATATCGGTGACCGCAATAACAAGCATGATGATGAGGCCGACCGCGAAACGCGCCATCTGCCGGTCGGCCCAGGGGTCGATATCGCCGCCCGCTGCCGAATAGAGCGCGGTAAAGCCCAAGCTGGCGATCACGGTGATCAGCAGCACCAGACCCCAGTTGACGTCGCGCAGCTTGCGGCTGATCGACTGGTCGTTGCCGCGCGTGGACCAATGCGCCATGTCAGCCCCCGTCTTTCGTGGCTGCCGGCGCAGTGCCGGAGGCGGTGGTGGTGGTAGGACCGGGCGCCGAGCGCGGCCGGCGCGAGGGATCCAGCTTCTGGCATTCCAGCATGATGTCGCGCGCCACCGGGGCTGCGGCCTTGGCGCCGGAACCGCCATGTTCGATGATCACCGCGCAGGCATAGCGCGGCGCGCTGATCGGCGCATAGGCGACGAAGAGCGCGTGATCGCGCTCCTCCCACGGCTTCTCCTCGTTCTTGCGCACGCGGGTTTCGCGTTCCAGCCGGCTGATACGGCGCACCTGGCTCGATCCGGTCTTGCCGGCCATGGCGTATTGCGCCTGCATGATGCGGGCGCCCGCCGCCGTGCCGCGTGGCGGCGCCGTGACGCGGATCATGCCTTCCAGCGCCAGATCGAGCTGCTCGCGTTTAATATTCAGGCTCGGCCAGCGCTGCGAGGCCGGCCGCTGGTCGGTGGCGGGGCCAAAGCCGTCTTCCTTGCGCACGATGCGCGGCGGCACGGCATAGCCGCCATTGGCCAGACGCGCCGTCATCACGGCAAGCTGCAGCGGCGTGGTGGTGACATAGCCCTGACCGATGCCGATCACCAGATTCTCGCCCGGATGCCAGGGCTGGCCGAGCGCGCCCTGCTTCCAGGCGCGCGTCGGAATGATGCCGCGACGTTCGCCGGTCAGGTCGATACCGGTGAAATCGCCCAGGCCGAGCTTCCTGGCGACTTCGCCGATCTTGTCGACGCCGGTGCGTTTGGCGGCTTCGTAGAAATAGACGTCGCAGCTTTCTTCCAGCGCCGACACGTAGTTCATCGTGCCGTGGCCGCCCTTCTTCCAGCAATGGAAGGTGTTGTTGCCGAAATCCATATGGCCGGGGCAGAAGACGCGCGTCTCCGGCGTCATGCTGCCCGATTCCAGCGCGGCGATGCCGACCAGCATCTTGTAGGTCGAGCCGGGCGGATACTGGCCCGCGATCGCCTTGTTGATCAGCGGCTTGTATTTGTCGTTGTTGAGCTGGCGCCATTGCGGCCCGGTGATGCCGACATTGAACCAGTTCGGGTCGTAGCCGGGATTGGACACCAGCGCGAGAATCTCGCCGGTATGGATATCCATCACCACGGCGGCGCCGCTGTCTTCGCCGAAGCGTTCCTGTGCGAAGCGCTGCAGATCAGCATCGATGGTCAGGACGACATCGTCGCCCTGCTGGCCGTTATAGCGTTCGAGTTCGCGGATGGCGCGACCATAGGCATTCACTTCGATCTGGCTATGGCCGGCGCGACCGCGCAGCCGTTCGTCATAGACCTTCTCGACGCCGCTCTTGCCGATGCGGAAACCCGGCAGTTCGAGCAGCGGGTCATCGCCCAGCTCGTTCTCCGCCACGGCGCCGACATAGCCGACGACATGGCTGAAGGTCTGCGCATAGGGATAGTCGCGCGTTTCGCCGACATCGAGCTGCACGCCGGGCAGATCGGGCGAATGCAGGTTGATCTTGGCGAAATCGTCCCACGACAGGTTCTCGGCCACCACGACCGGCACGAACTTGCGGCGGCGTTCGATCTCGCGTTTGACGCGCGCACGCTGCGTATCGTCGACCTGGATCAGCTTCGACAAGGCTTCCAGCGTCGCGTCGACATTGCGGGTCTGCTCGGCCACGATCATGACGCGGTAATTGCGGCGATTGGAGGCAAGCTCGGTGCCGAAGCGGTCCAGCACCCGGCCGCGCCGCGGCGGCAGCAGCCGCATGTTGATGCGGTTTTCCTCGGCCAGCAGATGATATTTATGCGCCTCCATCACCTGCAGGTAATAGAGCCGCGCGGCCAGTGCGCCGAACAGGCCGAGCTGCGCGGTGCCGAGCAGCAAAGCGCGGCGGGTGAATACCCGCTGCAGATCGTTGTCGCGCCGGTTGATCGCCATCGCTGCCTCAGGCCGTGACGGAGGCGCGCAGCCAGCGGCGCTCCAGGCGACTGAGCAGCCAGTAGACCGCCGGATACAGCGTCAGCGACAGCAGCAGCTGCGCCAGCAGCGGCGCGGTCGGCAGCAGGCGCCAGTGCAGCAGCGAGACAAAGGCCCAGCCGGCCGGCAGCACCGCGCCGACGACGAGCGCGAAGGCCGCCCAATTGACCAGGAAAGACGAGCCGAGAAAGACCTTGCGCTGCGCCATACCCAGTTCATGCACCAGCACCAGCGCCAGCGCGTTCAGTCCCAGCGGGCCGGCCGAGAGCAGATCGAGCAGCAAGCCAATCAGGAAGGCGCCCAGCATGGTCATAAGATCGGAGCGGAAGATGCTCCAGTAGAACACGGCCATCAGCGCGAAAGCTGGCGCGACATTGTCGAAATGCGGCAGGCCGATGGGGGTGAGACCGATCAGCACCAGGGTCACGCTGCTGAGGATCGGCAGCAGGGCACGGATGCGGCGGCTGGTCTGGCGGAGCAGCGCGGACATGGCGCCGCTCCTTAAGGCTTCTTGGGCGCGGGCGCCGGCGTAGCCGGGGGCGAGGCCTGGGTTGATGCCTGGGTTGATGCCGGGGGCAGCAGGGGCGGCAGCACAGCTGTCGGATCCTCGGCTTCCACACGGGTTTCATCGAACTGCATCACGCGCAGGAAATCGAGCCGACCCAGATCGACCAGCGGACGTACCCGCACGCCGCCATCGATTGAGGTGATTTCCGCCACCGGGATGCCGGCCGGGAACTGGCCGCCATCGCCCGAGGTGACGATATGCATGCCCACGGCTGGCTTGGCGGCACCCGAGAGATATTCCAGACGCGGGAAGGGCGAGTTGTCGCCGGTTAGCACGGCACGATGACCGCCTTCCTGCAGCATCACCGGGAGACGCGAATTGAGGTCGGTCAGCAGCAGGATGCGCGAGGCGCGATAGCCCACTTCAGCGACACGGCCGACATAGCCGCCCTCGCCGATCACGGCCTGGCCCTTTTTGATGCCATCCTTGGCGCCGACATTCAGCAAGGCGGTGCGCACGAAGCTGCCGCCGCCATCGGCGATCACGCGGCCGGTGACAAAGCGATTGGTCAGGTCGGGGCCGGCGGCCAGCAGACGCCGCAGGCTGGCATTGTCCTGCTCCAGGCGGCGCGCGACTTCCTGCCACTGCAGCAGGCGGGCATTCTCGGTGCGGAGGCGGAAGTTCTCTTCATGCACAAAGAGGATGTCGTCGACCCAGCCGATCACGGCATTGACCACACTGACCGGCTGCGCCACGGCGCTCAGGATCGGCTCGAAGATATCGGCCACGACGGCACGCGAGCGCTCGACCACCGGACGGTCGATGCGGCTGAGCAGGA